>Ga0302311_10000188_pt1 | contig 78718 bp, 73 predicted proteins | sample III_Palsa_N1_3_FD_200449 | JGI IMG/M metagenome (GOLD analysis project Ga0302311, IMG submission 200449) | Peat permafrost microbial communities from Stordalen Mire near Abisko, Sweden - III_Palsa_N1_3 | ecosystem: Environmental > Terrestrial > Soil > Palsa > Peat permafrost | place: Sweden... | reverse complement strand
CCCTGGCGAGCGGGTTCGCGGTCTGCGACCAGTGGTTCTGTTCGGCCCCGACCGAAACCCTGCCCAACCGCGCCTTCGTCCACGCCGCGACCTCGCAGGGCCACCTTAAGGACCGGGATTCACCCTACACGGCGCCGACGATCTTCGGGGCGCTGACGGCCGCGAACGTCAGCTGGCGGATCTTCGGCTATGCGGCGACGCCGCTGACGAAGAGCGATTTTCCGGACGTGCAGCAGGCGCCGGGCGCCAACTTCGGCGTCTTCACAGACTTCCAGGCCGCCGCCACGGCGGGGACCCTGCCTGCCTACAGCTTCCTCGAGCCCGAGTGGAGCGGAACGGGCCAGAACGACCAGCATCCGGTCTCCGACATCGCCGCCGGCGAGCAGCTGATCTATCAGGTCTATCAAGCTCTGAAATCCGGACCGAAGTGGGCGAGCACCCTCTTGGTCGTCACCTATGACGAGTCCGGCGGCCTTTACGATCATGTGGCGCCGCCGTGGACCGCGACCCCGCCGGGCGACGGCAGCGTCGGCGAGCTGGGCTTCGGCTTCAACCGCTTCGGACCGCGAGTGCCGGCGGTGCTTGTCTCACCGCTGATCGCCGCGGGAACGGTGTTCCGCGCCCCCGCCGGCGGCCCGCAGCACGACCACACCGTGATCCTCAAGACCCTCGAGAACCGCTATGGCCTGAAGCCGCTGACGCAGCGCGACGCCGCCGCCAGCGACCTTTCCGGCGTGCTGACGCTGGCGGCGCCGCGCACCGACGATCCGCTGGCTGGCGTGACGCCGCCGGCCCTCAGCCCGCCGACGTCTGCCGCGAACCAGCCGACCCACCTGCAGATGATCCAGGCCGCCCTCGCCGCCGACCTGCCGGCTCCCGGCGAGGCCCGCACAGCCCCGGCGCCACAGCTGGCTACTGCCGCGGACTACGACCGCTACATCGCGGCGCGCGAGGCCGGCTGGGAGGCGGTCAGATCGCAAAATCCGGCTGAGCGGTGAACGAGACGACAGCGTATGGCCTTGGGCGAATCGACTTGTATTCGTTAACGCTCTGGGTCACCCTGCGCCGTTGGGGGACCTTGAGAGATCACAGATTCAATGTGACCCACATGGTGGGCTGGGCATGTGTAAGCCCCGCCGGACGTGCGTAATTCAGGGAAATCCGCGAACGCCGATCGATTGGCCGGCCGTCGCGCCAAGGAGCACGCAGTGTTGGACTACACATTTGAGCGTCAGCAAGGAACACCTAAGCCGTGGCCGAGCGGCCACGGCCAGCAGAACGTTCCGACCCCAATTCTTATCGAGAATTCAAAGTGATCGTGCCGCCGGAATGCACGAGTTGGGTCGCCTCCGCGGGCGCCCCCCAAGCCCACGCTGAATTCGACGACGGCAAGCGGCTCTACGCCAGCGGCACCCATCCTGAGATGGGCTCTGGCGAGAAGATGGCCGCCTTGATGGAGTGCATCGCCAACGTCCGGCCCTGGCGGCAGCATCTCGAGCTCGCCGCCGATCTGATGGGACTCTACAAATATGTCAGCGCGCCGCCGACCGATCGCGAGAACCGATTCGGTGGTTCGCCCGACCAGCTTCTCGCGAGCATGATCCAGGGCGAACTCGGGGCCGCGCCCGTCGGGAGCCTGTCGCCCGCCGATCGCGCCGCCTTTGTCGAACTGGTGAAGTGGCACTTCCAGGAGTTGGACTTTCGAGCCAGAACCTTCGCTCGAGCCGAAGCCCGCGTCGCCGACCTGACTGTCGATCGCCGGGCGGGCGCCTTGCGCGCGACCAAGCTCTGGGAGGCTGTCATCGAGGCTCGCCTCGAAGCGGCCGAACGGTTGTCGGCCTTCTCGGCCCGGCTGTCCGCCGGGCGGGCCCGCTTTGAGCAGGTCGATATCGCGCCTCCGGCGATTCAGCTCGATTTCAAACTCGATTGTCCCGAGGGCTGGTCGACCCATGAGTTCGACACCTTGACCGATCGCTTCCTGATCAGCCGGACGATGCAGAAGCGGTTTCTCGCCGACAGCCGCGGACCGATCAAATCCGAGGCCGCCACGTCCCGTAACCATGACGCGGCCAAGCCCGGCAACGGGGTCCGGGCGCAGAGCGAAATCGGCATCCTGACCGGCAAGGATCTGGGCAACCCCAGCTACGCCTAGGCAAGCTGGCGCGTCGTCAGATCGAAACCGACGGCTGGGCGGTGAACGCCGCCCAGGTCAGCCAGGCGAAGAAGATCACCCCGACAGCCATGACGAGGCGGAAGCGCGTGGCCCCGGCGACGCCGCTATAGAACCGCGCCAGCGCCGTCGTCGGGACCACGAGGATGGCCAGGCCCTTGAGCAGGGTTACCCAGCCGATGACTGTGACGGCGATGGTCACCGCCCCGCCGCTCCACAGGTTGTGGCCGACCACCATGGCGACGCCGCCGGCCAGGGTGAAAATGCCGGTCACCCAGAGCAGACCGGGTTGGCTGGTCATCGAGGCGATCGCCGTCAGGCTGGATTTCGGCCGGGCGACCAGGGCGGCGCACATGATCAGGCAGGCGAGGCCGATGAACCGGCCCAGATAGACGGTGAGCGGCGACACGGCGTTCCTCCGTTTTGTCCACAGATAGCGCAGATTGGCGGGGAGCGGGACGCGGGCCGGCTTGCACCAGGGCAGATCGCCTGCGATGTTATAACTCGCGTAACCACAGGAGGCGCTGATGACCCAGCTCAAGGTCCGCAGGATCGGCAATTCACTCGGCGTCGTGCTGCCCCGTGAGGTCATTGCCCGTCTGGATGCCGGCGAAGGTGAAGCACTCCACCTGCGCGAAACCCCGGATGGCGGCTATCGTTTGACGGCGCACGATCCCGACTTCGAAGCCAGAATGGCCAAGGCGGACGACATCATACGCCGCTACCGCGATACGCTGCATGTCCTCGCCAAATGAGCCGACCTGGATCGACGCGCGCGACGCCCTGATCCTGCACGAACGCCTGCTGGCGCTGCACGGCGGCGCTGACGGCGTGCGCGACGACGGTCTGCTCCTCTCCGCGCTGGCGCGCCCCCGACAGCGCGCCGCCTATGACGCGACAGCCGATGTTCCCACGTTGGCGGCGCTCTACACTGCGGGCGTGGTGGGAAATCATCCGTTCGTGGACGGCAACAAACGCACCGGCTTCCTGCTGGGCGTACTGTTCCTGGAGCTGAACGGCTGGTCCTTCGCCGCCCATCAGGAGGACGCGGCCAACGCGGTCATCGCGCTGGTGGCCGGCGAGATCGACGAGGCAGCCTACGGGGCGTTCCTGGCGGCTAACGCATCGGAGCTATCGCCGCCGCCCAGCCGCTGAGGGTGTCGGCGAACAGCTGCGGGTCCTGGCCGTGCATCGAGTGGCCCATCTGCGGGAACGAGCGATAGTCGACCCGCTGGCCGGCCTGCTCAATGATCTCGCGAACCTTTCCGGCCTGCAGATCGGAAATGGCGCCGATGACGAAGCCGGTCGCCTCCTCCACGTGCCGGAAATGGTGAGTGAAGAGCACCGGAACCTTCACCGCCTCCAGCATGCGGCTGTGATCGCAGCTCGCAGCCACCGTTCCCGTCCAGAAGGCCCGACCCCATTCCGGATCGTACTCCTTCAGGTTCTGCGACGGCTCGGCGGTCTGCGGGCGGAGCATGACCATCCACGGCGGCAGTTCATTGGCCGCGTTGGCGACCATGCCGTTCCAGTCGCCGACCTCCCACTGATCGCCGAGATACTTGGCGAACATCGCGAACATCGGCCCGATCGCCTGCCGGATCGAGTGGCCGCAGGCCGGATTGGTCTCGGAGGCGAAGAGCGGCGGGTCCTCGTAGTGGGCGGCGCGGACAAGGCCGGGCGGCGCATAGGCGGAGAGCCAGGCCGCCAGCACCCCGCCGGACGACAGGCCGCTGACGATGGCTGGTCGGCCGATGACGCCCTGGACGAACCGCACCAGATCATTGCCCATATTGTCGAGCGTGTAGCGTCCCGGCGTGCGGCCGGAGCGGCCTTGACCGCGCAGGTCGACCGCGAAGATCTGGAAGCGGTCCTTGAGCAGGTCAATGGCCGCTTCGTAACCCCACCAGGACTCGGTCTGTCCCGGCACGAAGAGCAGCGCGGGCATCGAGGCGTCGCCGGCTGTGGCATAGTTCAGCAGCACTTCGCCAGTGTCGAACAACTGCTCCGGGTGGCGGTGCGCAACGTAGGTCTCGTCCGGATTGTGAGGTCCATAGCGGCCGACCATCAGGCGGTCTCCTCTTGCTGCGCCCACGCCTGCCGGATGGCGTCGGAGGTATCGCCGCTCTTCCAGCCGGGCGGTCCGAAGACGACGCCGAACGCCTCGCGCAGGGAGCGGGCGGCGAAGAGGTCGCGGAAGATCGCTCCGAGCTCGCCGAACTCGACCACGAAGACATTGTGGGTCTCGAGGTCGTGGACCAGGCCGTAGCGCGACGGCTCCTCGTCGAGTTCGGGCTGGAAGCTGCCGAACAGGCGGTCCCAGATAATCAGGATGCCGCCGTAGTTGCGGTCGAGATAGCGCGGGTTGGCGCCGTGGTGGACGCGGTGGTGCGAGGGCGTGTTCATCACCGCTTCGAACCACGGCGGCAGGCGCCGCAGCCACTCGATGTGGATCCAGTACTGGTAGGCGAGGTTGATGCTGTGCTGGAGGACGATCATCCACGGCGGGAAGCCAAGAAACGCCAGCGGAACCCACGGCAGCCAGTTTGAGCCGACGATCTCGGCCGTCCACGGCTGCCGGAGCGCCACCGAGAGGTTGTAGCGCTGCGAGGAGTGGTGGGTGACGTGCGAGGCCCACCACCAGCGCACGCGGTGGCTGAGGCGATGGAACCCGTAGTAGGCGAGGTCGTCGGCGAAGAAGAGCACCACCCACGACCACCAGTCGGTCGGCGAGAAGGTGAAGATGCGATGCTGGTAGGCGAAGCCGTAGATCGCCAGCAGCAGGGCGACGGCGACGAACGACTGCACGAGCACACCGAGCGCGGTGGCGAAGTTCACCGCCGCATCCTTGTAGTCGTAGCGGGTCTTGATGAGGCCGAAGCGACTGGCGCCGATCTCGGTCGCCAGAGCCACGACGTAGAAGGTGTCGAACGCCGCGTTCAGCGTCGCGCTGATGGTCACAGACGCGCGCCCTACTCCGCGGCGAGCGCCAGGGCCGCCCCGGAGGTGAGGCCGGTCTTGGCGGCCAGTTCGGCCTTGGCCGCTTCGTATTCGGCCGCCAGGCGGGCGACGAGATCGCCAGCCCCCGGCGCGTGCCGGACGGCGCCGATCCCCTGGCCGCAGCCCCAGATGTCGCGCCAGGCCTTGGCGCTCTGGTTGCCGCCGGAGCCGAAGTTCATCTTCGAGGGGTCAGCCTGCGGCAGATTTTCAGGGTCGAGGCCGGCCGCCACCACGCTGGGGCGCAGGTAGTTGCCGTGCACGCCGGTGAAGAGGTTGGAGTAGAGGATATCCTCGCCGCGGCTCTCGACGATCATGTCCTTGTAGCCTTGCGGCGCAATGGCCTCGGCGGTGGCGATGAAGGCCGAGCCGATGTAGGCGAGATCGGCGCCCATGGCCTGGGCGGCCAGCACCGAGCGGCCGTGGGCGATGGCCCCGGAAAGCGCGATCGGGCCATCGAACCACTCGCGCAGTTCCTGGATCAGGGCAAACGGCGAGAGCTGGCTGGCATGGCCGCCGGCCCCGGCCGCGACCGGGATCAGGCCGTCGGCCCCCTTCTCGATCGCCTTGTGGGCGAACACCTGATTGATGATGTCGTGCAGCACGATCCCGCCCCAGCCGTGGACGGCCGCGTTGACGTCCTCACGCGCGCCCAGCGAGGTGATGACGATCGGGACCTTGTATTTCGCGCAGAGGGCGACGTCCTCCTCCAGGCGGTTGTTGGTCTTGTGGACGATCTGGTTGACAGCGAAGGGCGCCGACGGCGTCTCCGGATGGGTCTTGTCCCAGGCGGCCAGCTCCTCGGTGATGCGGGCCAGCCACTCGTCGAGCTGGGCGATCGGGCGCGCGTTGAGCGAGGGGAAGGAGCCGACGATCCCGGCCTTGCACTGGGCGATGACCAGATCGGGCCCGGAGACGATGAACAGCGGCGAGCCGATCACGGGCAGGCGAAGACGATCCCGCAGGATGGGCGGCAGGGCCATGGAATTCCTCCGACTGAACGGCGATCACAAATAGCGGCCCGCGCGGGGCTGACAAGTCAGGCCTGCTGCGGCCCGAGCACGGGCGCGACCGGGTCGACCCTGATCTTGCCGCCGGCGAGGATCAACGCCAGGGCGGCGCAGGCCACAAGGCTGAGGCCGGCGTCGGCCGCATAGCTGGCCGCGAGGCCGCCGACGCCGTAGGCGTGGCCGTCGATGATCTGCATGTAGGTCAAAGGCACGCCGGCGGCGGCGCTGAGAAGCGCGAACTGGGTGGCGGCGAGCGGATTGTTCTCACCGTTGGCGCGCAGGGCGATCACGGCGATCAGCGAGTAGGACGCGGTCCACAGGCCGTTCTGGCCGAAGTCGGCGATGGCGAACCACAGCGGCGTCTTCGGCGCGATGATCAGCGACAGGGAGAACGCCGCCCCGATGACCCCGACGATGGGAAATAGCCGCTCCGCGGGCCAGCGCAGGGCCAGCGGCGGAATGACGAGGCCGCCCAGCACACCGGCGACGGCGACGCCGACGCCGCAGACGACACCGACGAAGGCCTCCGAGGCGCCATAGTCGGCGCCCAGGCTCGGCAAGGTGTTGCTGAGCGCGAAGTTGGCCGCCGGCAGAACCAGGAACAGGAGGAGCCAGCGCACCCGCACCTGGCCGAACAGGGACATCACGTCGCGCATGAAACGCGCGATGCTTTCTTGCCCGAGACGCGCGTCCGGCGGCGTCGCCGGGATCACCAGATAGAGCGGAATCGGGATCAGCAGGAGCAGGCCGATGGCGGCGGGCCCGACGACCGGCGGCAGGTTGCGCACAAGGAAGATCGCCACCGCGCTGGTCACGCCGACGCTGGCGACGTTGGCGATGGTCATCCAGGCGCCAAGCCGGTCCTTCTCTTCCTCGGTGGTCAGCCCGGAGAGCCAGCCGCCGACCGCCGCATTGTTGAGATTGTTGGCCAGGCCCATGGCCAGCAGCAGGACCGACAACAAGACCAGGTTGTGGGTGTCGAGGAGCGCGGCGAAGGCGAGAACGCCCGACAAGACGGCCAGGATGACGGCGTAGGTTTTGCGGGTGAGGCGCCAGTCGAGCACCGGTGCGAACAGAAAGGCTGTGAAGACCGAGACCAGCATGGTCGCCGTGACGTTGGCGATCAAAGGCTCTGGCGTGTGCTGGGCGGCGAGGATCTGGGGCGTGGTGACGAGCGCGACGGCGCCGCCGATACCGACCGGCAAGTTGCAGAAGCCCAGCAGCCAGACGGGCGGCAGCGACCGCTTCATGTGGCATGTCCCCCGGCTGGCCCGCATGGCCCCGAGGCACGATCAACCTTTACCTTGGGTCTTGGCAACAGGGATTGGCTCCACGGCCAGCAACTCGCTACAGAGCCCCGATGTCCGACGCCGTCCAGATCATCGCTCGCGGGCCGCGCGCGGTTTGCGAGGCCGCCGCCGGGCGGCTCGACGCCGAGGTCGAGGGGGCGACCTATTCGATAATCGAAGAGGACCCACCGGTCTGGCGCATCGACGCCTACCCGGTCTCCGAAGAGGAAGCCGCCGCCATCGAGGCGCAACTGGACGGCCTGACGGTCGCCCTCATCAAGCTGGCCGACGCCGACTGGATCGCCCTGTCGCTGTCGGGCCTGCCGCCAGTCGTCGCCGGCCGCTTCTTCGTCTACGGAGCCCACGACCAGGGGCTCGTCCCGCCAAACGCCATTTCCCTGCGCATCGAGGCCGGCGCGGCCTTCGGCACCGGACATCACGGCACAACGTCCGGTTGCCTGGAGGCCTTCGACGCCCTGCTCAAGGCGCGGCGGTTCGCTCGCGTGCTGGATGTCGGGACGGGCACCGGCGTTCTGGCCATCGCCGCCGCGCGCACCGGCGCGGACCACGTCGTCGGCACCGATATCGACGCCCCTTCGGTGCGCATCGCCGGCGAAAACGCCCACCTCAACCGCGCCCGCTGCCGGATGGTGCGGGCCGACGGTCTCGGCCACCGCGCCGTGGCGGGTCAGGCGCCCTATGACCTCGTTTTCGCCAACATCCTCGCCCGCCCCCTGATCGGCCTGGCGCAGGACATCCGCGGCGCGCTGAATCCTGGCGGCGTGGCCATCCTATCCGGCCTCCTGCGCGGCCAGGCGCGAGCCGTGAAGGCGGCCTATCTGGCGCGCGGTTTCCGCCTGGTGCGGCGGTTCAACATCGACGCCTGGACGACGCTGGTGCTGGAGAAGCGCTGAGTCAGTCGCCTTCCTCGGCGACGCCGCGACCCGCAAAGGCCAGGATCGCCGCGAGCAGACAGCCGGCGACGATCCCGAAGGTCAGGTCCTTGACGAGGGTGAGGCCGAAGGTGGCGGTGAGGACGGCCGCGCTGCGCCAATCGCGCGACAGACGGATGAACTCGGCCTTCTCGGCCATGTTCCAGCAGACCACGAGCAGCACGCCGGCGAGCGCGGAAAGTGGAATGAAGCGCGCCAGGGGCGCGGCCACGAGCATGAAGAGCAGGACGAATACGGCGTGCATCATGCCCGAGAGCGGACTGACCCCGCCGGCGCGGATATTGGCCGCGGTGCGGGCGATCGTGCCGGTGACGCTGAGGCCGCCGAACAGAGCGGAGGCGACGTTGGCGACTCCTTGCGCGACCAGCTCCATGTTGGAGCGGTGCTTGCGGCCCGTCATTCCGTCAGCGACCTTGGCCGAGAGCAGGCTCTCAATCCCGCCGAGCAGGGTGAACGACAAGGCCGCGGGGAGGATTTGCAACACGCGGGCCACGGACAATGCGGGCAAATGCGGCATCGGCAGGCCGTGTGGGAGATCTCCGAACCGGCTGCCGATCGTCTCCACCGGCAGGTGCAACAAGACGGCGGCCAGCGCGGACAGGGTCACGGCGATCAGCATGCCGGGCCACGCCGGTCTCAAGCGGCGCAGGCCGAAGATCACCGCCGCCGAGCCGAAGCCCAGCGCAAGGGCGGCGGGCCTCACGGTTGGCAGGGCCGAGGCCAGCGCCGCGAGCTTGGGGATCAGGGGCCCCGGCTCGACGCCGTGCAGGTGAAGGCCGGTCAGATCTTGGATCTGACTGGCGAAGATGGTGACGGCGATGCCGCAGGTGAAACCCACCGTCACCGCATGGGGGATGTGGCGGATCAGCGAGCCGAGCCGGGTGAGGCCGACCAGAGTGAGCATGACGCCCGACAGCGCCACGGTGAGCAGCAGGCCGTCCAGGCCGAACCGCGCGGTCGTCGCCGCCACCAGCACGATGAAGGCGCCGGCGGGGCCGCCGATCTGGTGCCGACTGCCGCCGAGCGCCGAAACCAGGAAACCGCCGACGACGGCGGTGTAGAGGCCGCGCTCGGGCGAGACGCCGGAGGCCACGGCGATGGCCATGGAGAGCGGCAGGGCGACGATCGCCACCGTTAGCGCGGCGAGCGCGTCCTTCTTGAAGGCTGCGGGGCCGTAGCCCTCGCCCAACGTCGTGAGGAGCTTGGGCCGGAAGAGATGCGCCGTGGCGGTTCCGTCAGGCATCAGACCTGTTCGCCGGTGACCGGAGGGCGGCCGATGCCGAGTGGCGGAAGGGTCGGATCGCGTAGCCGGACACCTCGGCCGCCGACACTGCTGACGGCGTTCTCGCTGATCAGCTCGACGCCCTCGCGTTCGAGCGCCGCTACGACCTTGGTCAGGCTGTCGACCACCCCGCGCACGTAGCCGATGCTCGATTCCATGCGCTGGATGGTCGGCAGGGAGACGCCCGCCCGCTTGGCGAGCGTGCGCTGGTCGATCCCGAGCAGGGCCCGGGCGGCGCGGAGTTGGGCTGGCGTGAGCATAAGAGTGATGTACCAAACATCACTATACGTGTCAATTGCATCTAAATCGAGTGCCTGACGCTCGATCCTGAGGTACTGAGTACGCCGAGGCGTTTAGGCCGCCTCCAGGGGTTGTTCGAAACGAAGGTCGTGCATTCGGAACAAGCCCGATCAGCTCAGCTCAGGCGGCACGCGACCCCAATAGGTGGTCTTGGCGCCGACGACGCAGCCGAGATGTCCGTCACGGAACGACACCGTCGCCGGCTTTCCGACGCCCGGCTCGAAATAGACCGCGCCCCGCGGCGTTTTCAGACTGATCACGAACGGCGAGCTGAACTGGCAGACCGTGTACGGGCGCACCGCGCGGCCGCCGGCGAGGTCGAGCACGGTGCAGGTGACCGCGCCGCTGACCATGGTCCCCCTGACGCCGCCAAACGCGAAAGGATTTTGGTTGGCGAGCTCAAGCGACTGGACCGCGCTCGCGGTCAGGGTCGGGCAAGGCGGCCCGGCGACCGACCAATCGACGGTGTAGGCCCTGTCGAAATGCTGCGCGTCACGCCATTCGTAGACGCCGAGCGCCGCAGCCGAGACGAAGAAGGCGACGGCCGCGCCGCCCCAGATGAAACGATCGAGATCCTTGGAGACCGGGGATCGTCCGGTTTGCCCAAAATCGCGCACCTGACCGATAGCGTTCGGCATCTCGCGTCTCCCTCTTGGTTAGGCCGGCTCGGCGATCTCCGCCAGGATCGCCGCCTCCAAGACCGGGTTGGCCTGGCCGTCGGTGGTGTTCATCACCTCCTTGGGCACCAGCAGGATCACCGGCACGATGAGGGCGTAGACGATGGTGGTGGCGATCACGCAGTAGACGAAGCCATACTTGGGACTCGAGGTGTAGATCTCCGAGCCGAGCAGGTCGCCGCCGCGGTAGGCGAGCTGGTTGCCGGCCTCGATGAGCAGCATCATCGTCCCCTGCAGGCCCGGCGGACAGGAACGGATGGCGAGATCGTAGATCGCCGCCGCCGCCACGCCGCCCATCATGCCGATCGGCAGGGCGAGCCAAAGCGCATCGCTCCCGGAATGGATGAAGGCCAGCGGGATCATCTGCGGCACGGTGATGATCAGGCCCCACCACAGCAGCCTTTCCAGCGTGTAGCGCTTGCACAGCCACGCGTAGAGCACGAACACCGGGATGAAGGCGGCGACGAAGATTGCATAGTACTCGCCGTAGACGGCGTCCGAGGCGTGCAGGGTGTTGGTGAGGTAGAACTGCAGCGGGGTGTTCGAGCCCGGCGAGAACTGGAACATGAAGATCATCAGGATGGCCGGGTAGATCGCCCGGTGGCGCACCAGCCGCTTGACGTCGCCCAAGAGGCCCGCGCCGCGCGCCTGCGGCGCTTCGTAGGCCCCGCCGAACACCGCCGACGGCCGCCACAGGCCCATGGCCCCGATGATCAGGGCCACCGCAGCCGCCACCACGAACGTCTCGGCCGGCGTGAAGTTGTCGGCCACCCAACCGGAGGCCAGCGAGCCGACGATGTAGGGGATCGAGGAGACGATGTTCCACAAGGTGGAAAGCCGCCCGCTCATCAGCTTCTCCTGGCCGACCAGCGCCAGCAGGCCCCAGTAGGCGGCCGAGACCAGGCGGAAGGTGACCATCACCAGCAGCATGCCGGCCAGCAGGCCCCAATAGGAGATGTGCGAGAAGGCCATCCACAGGAACACCGCCGCAGTCGCCGGCGCGAAGATCAGCAGAAAGCCGCGGTCGCGCCGGCCGAGCGGATTCCACAGGTCGCGGGTCAGGCCGAAAATGAACGACAGATAGACCGGCAGGGCGGTGATCAGTCGGAACGCCGAGACCTGAATGGCCGTAGCGTGCAGCTGATTTTTCAGCATGTAGGTGGTGGTGATGTCGACGAAGTAGCCCTGGGGGGTAACCAGGAAGACGAGGAAGGTGAGCGGCGCGAAATAGAGATAGATCCGGCCCGTATCGCCGGGCTTGGCCGCTTCGGTCATCTTTACCTCGTCCCGCCCCCGCGGCGTCCGTCCCGCTTGGTATGGCGCATTCGGACGAAGCGGGGAAGCAGCCTCCCTCCCGCATTAAGAGACGACCAAACGCATGCGTCCTCTTAGTAAGGCCCTTCTCCCCCCGTCGGGGGGAGAACGTGGCGCGGAGCGCCGGATGAGGGGTCCTTCGGCGGCCGCCGAACCTCCTATCTCAAGATCACTGGGGACCGTGGCCTGCGGATCGAAGATGCCCATGGGCGGCTCAATCTCGACGGCGCGCGGCGGCTGCAACGCCCCCTCATCCGGCCTTTCAGGCCACCTTCTCCCCCGCGAACGGGGGAGAAGGAGCAACCGCCAAAGAAGGAGGAATCGCCCATCTGGCCCCGGAGCCGCGAACGGCTTAAATCCTTGCCATGCGCCAGACCTTCGATGAGACCACCGATCCCTCGTTCGGAGCGCGCCATGCGCCCCTGATCCGCGCCGCCATGGCCGAGCAGGGCCTCGACGGCTTCGTGATCCCGCACGAGGACGAGCACCAGAACGAATACCTGCCGGCGGCCAACGACCGCCTCGCCTGGGCGACCGGTTTCACCGGCTCGGCGGGCGCGGCGGTGATCCTCAAGGAGCGGGCGGCGATCTTCGTCGACGGTCGCTACACCTTGCAGGTGCGCGACCAGGTCGACCAGGGCCTCTACGAGATCCGTGACCTCGTCGAGGGCGGACCGTCGGCGTGGCTGGCCGAGACCCTGAAGCCGGGCGAGGTGGTCGGCTACGACGCGCGCCTGGTCAGCCCCGACGCCTTGAAGCGCCTCGAGTCGGCCGCTGAGAAGGCCGGCGCCAAGCTGGAGCCGGTCGCCGTCAATCCGCTCGACGCCGCCTGGGGCGCGCAGCGGCCGCCGCAGCCAGCCGCCGCCGTGGTGCCCCACCCCCTGGCCTACGCGGGCGAGGATTCCGCCTCCAAGCGGGCGCGGGTCGGCAAGGCGATCGCCGAGCAGGGCGCGAACGCCGCGGTGATCACCGCCCCGGCCTCGATCGCCTGGCTGTTCAACATCCGCGGCGGTGACGTCGCCCGTTCGCCCCTACCCCTGGCGCAGGCGATCCTGGCCGCCGACGGCACGGCGCGCCTGTTCCTCGATCCGGTCAAGGTGACCGCCGACCTGCCGGCCTGGCTCGGCAACGAGGTGCGGCTCGAGCGCCCTGATGATCTGCCGGCGGCGCTGGCCAGCCTCAAAGGCCAGCCCGTGCTGGCCGACCCGGCCACGTCCTCGGCCTGGTATTTCGAGACCCTGAAGGACGGCGAGGCCGAGACCCTGGCCGCGGCCGATCCCTGCGCCCTGCCGCGGGCCTGCAAGAATCCTGTTGAGATCGAGGGCGCCCGCCAGGCCCACCGCCGCGACGGGGCGGCGCTGACCCGCTTTCTGTATTGGCTGGCGACCGAGGCCCAGAAGAGCCTGCCGGACGAGGTCGAGATCGTCGGCAAGCTGGAGGCCTTCCGCGAGGCGACCGGAGCACTCAAGGATCTGTCGTTCGACACCATCGCAGGAGCGGCGTCGAACGGGGCCATCGTCCACTATCGGCCGACGCGCCGGCTCAACAAGAAGAGCGAGACCGGCTCCCTGCTGCTGGTCGACTCCGGGGCGCAGTATCTCGACGGCACCACCGACGTCACCCGCACGGTGGCGATCGGCGAGCCGAGCCAGGAGATGCGCGAGCGGTTCACCCTGGTGCTCAAGGGCAACCTGGCCCTGGCGCGGGTCAGGTTTCCGTCAGGGACGACAGGATCAGCGCTTGACGCTCTGGCGCGCGTCGCGCTCTGGGCCCACGGCCTCGACTACGACCACGGAACCGGGCACGGCGTCGGCTCGTATCTTGGGGTGCATGAAGGGCCGCAGCGGATCGCGAAGCAGCCCAACGCAGTCGCCTTGCAGCCCGGAATGATCGTTTCGAACGAACCCGGCTACTATAAGGAGCGCGCCTACGGAATCCGCATCGAGAACCTGCAGGTCGTGACGCCCGCTGCTTCGATCGCCGGCGGCGAGCGGCCGATGTTGGGCTTTGAGACTCTGACTTTGGCGCCGATCGACCGGCGGCTCGTTGCTTGCGAGCTGCTTTCTGCCGAAGAGCGCGGCCAACTCGACGCCTATCACGCACGGGTGCTCTCCGAGATCGGGCCAATGGTCGAACCCGACGTGCGGGCATGGCTGGAAGGCGCCTGCGCGCCGATCTGAGCCCCAGGCAAAAGGGTGGCCGTCCCCGGCGCCGAAGCGCCGGGAACGGCCCAGTTGCAGGCGGCTGCTGTAAACTTGCTCATGGCTTGTTCGACCGCGCGCGGGGCCTCCGCGGCCGGACGCGTTCCCCGGTAAGCGCTTCAATCGCTCCCGGTTCGCCGGCGAGCAGGCTCACAACCGCCAGGATCGCGATCAGGTCCACGACCGCGATCAATTCGAGTGCGCTGCGAAGCAGCATGCTCTCTCCCCCAGTCCCTGACTCTGAGTGAACCTCACCGCGGCGGCCGCGCACAGATGCGCCAGCCGATCATTTGCCGATGAAGAACCGATCATTTCGGCGCTCGGCCCTGCAGGTTGTTCCCGAACGCTTCAGCCGACTGCCGGAGGAGGTGTTCGACCAGTTCGTCGTAGCTTTCGCGAAGCGGCGTGATCCGCGGGTCGTCCAGCGAGACGAGGCCGGAGTGGAACACCAGCCGGCCCGACGCCACCCTTAACGGTGTGCCCTCGCCTGATCCGCTCTCGGCCACGTTCATCGGCTCGCCCCCTTGTTGCGAGAGGCATTCAACACCGCCCTCCGCGCCAGCGCTTGGACGTCGAGCCGATGAATTGCCGATGATTGGCGGGCCAGTTGACGCCACCCGGGGTCCCTTCTCCCCTTGCGGGAGAAGGGAGACAGATGCTTGACGCAGCGTTCGATCGGGCCGACCCAAGGCCCATGAGCGAAGCCCTCGACAAGGCGAAGACCTTCGTGCGCGAGCGCGGCCCGACCATCGCGGTCGAGATCGGCGTCAACTTCGCCCTGCCGCTGCTGGTCTTCGACTACGCCAAGCCGAGCCTCGGCGAGGTGCACGCTCTGATGGTCTCCTCCGGGCCGCCCATTGTCTGGAGCCTGATTGAATTCGCCCGCAAGCGGCGGGTGGACGCCCTGTCGATCATCGTCCTGGCGGGCATCGGACTTTCGCTCCTGATGTTCCTGGGCGGCGGGTCGGCTAAGTTTCTGCAACTGCGCGAGAAGCTGGTGACCGTGATCATCGGTGTGGGCTTCCTGATTTCGGTGATGATCCGCCGGCCGCTGATCTACGAACTCGCCCGCGCCTCAATCCGGCGTCAGGACCCCTCACAGCTAGCCGACTTCGAAGCACGTCGCGACGAGGCCGGGTTCAAGCGGGTGATGAACTTCATGACCCTGGTCTGGGGGTTCGGCCTGGTCGCCGACGCGGCCGCCGGCTGCGTGCTGGTCATGGCGCTCTCGGTGCACGACTACCTGATCTTCGGGCCGATCGAGGGTTACGGCGCGTTCGGCGCGCTCATGCTGTGGAACGTCTGGTACGCCAGGCGAGCCCGGCGGCGGGGCGATGAGCGGCGGGCGGCCGAGGCGGCGGCGCGGGAAGCCGCCGGTTAGGCGATCGCCTCGGCGCGCACGAACTCGGTTTGGCGATCGATGAGACCATCCATGGTCTCCAGATAGCGCCGGGTATGGGGAAGCTCGGCGTGGAGGTCGAACGCCGCCTCGTCGCGCCACTGGGAGCAGATCACGAACGCCCGCGGATCGGCGAGCGCGCGCAGCGCCCGGTACTGCAGGCAGCCGGCTTCCGCTCGCGTCGGCGCGCTGACCTCGGCGATGGCGGCCTCGGCCGCCGCCTCGGCCCCGGCCCGGACGTGGAACCGGGCGATGAAGTGCATTTCCATGCGCCTATCTGGGTTCGAGCTCAGCGGGAGCGCAAGCCCATCAGTGCTCGTCGCCGCGGTCCTCATCGGCTTGGCGGCGAGCCTCGTCGGTCGCCCGACGCGCCTCGGCCTGCGCTCTCGTCATCTCGTCGCGGGCGTGGGACATGGCGCGGCGGACCTCTTCCGAACTCGTCCGGCGCGCCTCGTCCATGGCGCGGCGCACTTCGGGCGAATTCATCGCCGTGCGCGCCTCGGCCATGGCCATCTCGACGGCCTGGCTCTTGAGGGCGGCCTTGGCCTCGGCGACCTGCTTGCAGATCGCCTGGCGCTGGGCCTCGCTGAGGCCGGCGTCGCGCGACTGAGCCATCGCCCGCTCGACTTCGGCGTGGGCGAGCGCCAGGGCGGCGCTGACCGTTGCCTCGGTGTCGCGGCGCATCTGGTCGTGCATCCGCATGTCGTAGTGCATGTGGAAGGCGTAAGGCGGCGCGGGCGGGGCTGGGGGCGCTGGCGGAGCCGGCGGCGCGGGCGGAGGCGCTAGCGGCGGCAGGGGCGCGGCCGGCGGCGCCGGCGGCATGGGCGGGGTCTCACCCTGGGCGACGATCATCCGGTGATGATGAGCGTGCGCCGGGTGCGCAGAGTCCGCCGGCTGGGCCGGGATAGCGGGCGTCGCAGGGGCCGCGGCCTGGGCCGGAATCGCGGGCGGGGCGGGATCGGCCTGGACATCGGTCAGCGCTACGCTGGGGGTGTCGGCGAGCGCCGGGGTCACGTGCAGCAGGACCGCCGGCATGGCGACGGCGGCGGCGAGGACTGCGCCGGCAGCGATGCGCCCGGCCACAGGCGCGCGCGGCCCGCGGATGATGTTGAGCAGGCGCGCCTCGAGGTCGCTGCGACCGATCAGCGTCAGCAGGGCCGGCGATGTCTCGGCCCCCTCCTCCAGGCGCAGGGCGCCGGCCAGGGAGATCAGCCGGCGGGCGTAGGTCTCGCGCGAACCGAGGGCGGCGTAGGCGGCGGCGTCGCAGGCCATCTCGCGGCTGCGGCGGGCGCCGGTCTTGATCGCCCACACGGCCGGATGCCACCAGACCGGCAGGGCCGCGGCCTCGCAGGCGAGGTTCACGGCATAGTCGTGGCGAGTGACGTGGGCCAGCTCGTGCAGCAGGGCGGCGCGCTGCTCGTCGAGGGTCAGGCGGGCGAAGCCGCGCGGCGTGACGATGACGCGGCCGGCCACCACCGGGCCCCGCACCTCGTCGGAGATCTTCACCGGCGGCACCTTCGCGCCGCGAGCGCGGGCGGCGGCGGCGAGGACGCAGGCCACTTCCGGCTCGAGCACAAAATCCTCGGCGCGGCGGGCCAGGCCGGCGGCGGCCCGAGCGGCGAGCGTCAGGCGAGCGAGGCCGAACAGCGCCAGGGCGATCCAGACGAGGCCGAGGCCGCGGGCCAGTTCAGGGCTGACGGTGATCAGGGGCGGGGGAACGGCGGCCAGCGCCTGGGCCGGCAGGGCGGCGACCGGCCCAAGATCGGGGGTCGGCTGGATGGCCACGGCGATGGCGCCGGCCACCGGCAGGGCGGGCAGAATCACCGCCAGAGCCAGGGCTGCCACCCAGACGGCGTGCCGGCCGCGGGGGCCGAGGCCGCCAACGCCGGTCAGCAGCGCGGCTGCGGCGGCAGCCAGCGGGATCTGCCAGGCGGCGTTCACCACGTAGGTGAGGATCAGCTCACTCATCAACCCCGTCCTTTTCGACAAGCCTGGAAGCGCGCGCCAGTTCGGCCGGGCCGATCTGGCGGGCGTCGATCAATGTCATCAGCAGCGCCTCGGCCGAGCCGCCGAACATTCGCGACACCAGATCGGTGATCGCGCCGGCCGCGGCGCCCTCGCGGCTGATCGCCGGCCGGTAGACATAGGCGCGCCCGCTGAGGCTGCGGCGCACCTTCTTCTTCTTGAGGAGGACACCCAGCATGGTCTGGACGGTGGTGTAGGCGAGCCGGCCGCCATGGCGGGCCTGGACCTCGGCGACGGTCGCCGCCTCGCCGTCCCACAGGACCTGCATGATCTCCAGCTCGAGCGGCGTTAAGGTGTCTCTGGCCGAGGCCATGACGGCTCCTAGTGTCTTAGGCGTCAGGCTCGCCCCGTAAGCGATTGGGGTCAACTAAACATTTAGTAGGGAAACGAGGCTGGACCGCACGACATGGGAATTCTGATCTTCGGCATCGTCATTCTCGCCCTGCTCGCTTTCGGCGGCCTGGTCGCCCTGTTCTGGGCCGGCTACCGCGCCTCGCGCGAGAACTACTACAAGGCGCGCAGGTGGGAGCGCGATGAGCTGCGGCCGCGGAAATACGCTACCGGCCTCTCGCGCCAGCCGCCTCGCAAGGGCCTGGGCAAGGGCGTGGGCCAGCGCCAGGGTCGGCGACTGAATGGGAGGTATCGAGGAGGTCAGCCATGAGCGCGATCCGGCGCGCCGAAGCGTTCTGCGAGCGGTTCGGGCTACAGATCCCGATCCTCATGGCCCCCATGGCCGGCAGCTCGCCGCCCGCCCTGGCGGCCGCGGTGGCCGAGGCCGGTGGCCTGGGCGCCAACGGCGTGGTGCAGATGCAACCGCAGGCCATCGCCGCCTGGGCCGCCGAGGTGCGGACGCGGACCCCAAAGCCGTTCCAGCTCAACACCTGGGTGCGCGATCCGCCGCCGGAGCGCGATGCCGAACACGAAGCCAGGGTGCGGGCCTTCCTGGCCGATTGGGGCCCGACCCCGCCGCCAGAAGCCGGTGACGCGGCGCCGCCGGACTTCGAGGCACAGGCTCAGGCCATGCTGGAGGCGGCGCCAGCGGCGATTTCCTCGGTGATGGGCCTCTTTCCGCCATGGCTGGTCGATGAGCTCCGGGCCCGGGCCATCCCATGGTTCGCACACATCTCGACCCTGGCCGAGGCGCGCGCGGCCGAGCACGCCGGCGCCGACGTCATCGTTGTCCAGGGCGGCGAGGCGGGCGGTCACCGAGGATGCTTCGATGTCTGGGACGACGAGCGGCGACAGGCCGGGCTCTTTGCTCTGCTGCCGGCCGTGGCCGATGCGGTGAAGGGGCCGGTTGCAGCCGCTGGCGGGATTGCGGACGGGCGAGGCGTGGCCGCCGCCCTGGCGCTCGGCGCGAGCGCGGCGGTGATCGGAACGGCCCTGCTGCGCGCGCCGGAGGCGGGGCTGGATCCCGCCTGGGCCGAGGGCCTGGCCCGCGCCGCGCCGGAGGATACGGTCTATACGCGGGCGTTCAGCGGCCGGGCCGGACGCAGCCTCGCCACCGCGTTCGTGGTCGCGGCCGCCGCACCGGGCGCCCCGCCGCCGGCCCCCTACCCTGTCCAGCGCGGCCTGACGGCGGCCATGAAGGCGGCCAGCGCCGGCCGGCTCGGCGGCCTGCAGGCCTGGGCCGGCCAGTCGGCCGGACTCGCCCGCGCCGCCCCGGCCGGAGAGATTGTCACAGAGGCCTGGGACGGGGCCCGCGCCCTGCTCAGAGCTGGGTGAGGGTGAAGATGAACAATCCCGAGACCAGCATGAAAAAAGCAATGAACGAAATCGACCAGACGCCGATGGCCTTGAGCGCCGCACCGATCCGGCTGGAGCCGTAACCGCCGCGCAGGGTCTGGTAGAGATTGATCGGAGTCCAGACTCCAACCGCGAAGAACCAGATCCCACCCGCATCGCTGGGCAACAGGAAGCCCGGGGCGTTGGCGAGGAACAGGAAGGATAGAAAGTTCATCGCCGTGACCATGTGGTCGTAGATGAAGAACTTGCGCTTGTAGAAATAGGCCGCCGCCAGCGACAGGCCGACGATCGGCAGCAGCAGGAACGCCACCCGGTGGCCCCAGGTGAACATCACTGAGAGGTAGTATTCGGGGTTGTCCCGCGCCTTGCCCAGCCGTTCGACCCACCAGGCCTTGGACCACAGAATCGTGGGGTTACCTTCCCTGGCGGCCTTGGATGCCCACCAGGCCCGGGTCTGAGCGTCCTGACCCTGCGCGGCGCCAGGGTCGAATGACGGCGGCAGGCCCTGGGAGACTCGCGCGGCCTCATCCAAGGCGGCCTGATAGCGGGTCTGGGCGTGAGCGACCTGCTCCTGATAGCGAAGCTGAACCTTGGCCTTGTTCTCGTCCGGGTCCTTGAGTTCGCCGTCTCGGTCGTCGGCCGCCTCCTTCAGGTCGGAATCGCGATCCTTCGAAGCCTCCGCCTGCATTTCTGCAGCCGACTTGGCGCGCTCGGCGGGCGTCTGCATATAGGCCGCCTTAGCCTGGGCTGGTGTCGTGAAGACGGTCTTGCCGTGGTGGGCGGCATATTCGGCCGCGAATACCCAGACCAGCAGGGCCACCAGGAACAGGCGGAACGGCGGCACGTGGCGGGCGATGCGGCCCTCCAGGAAGTCGCGCGCCAGGCGGCCAGGATGGATGAAGAGGTCGGGCACCGTGCGCATGACCCGGCCGTCGAGGTGCAGGATGCCCTCGACCCCTTCGAGGAGCAGTCGGCCGATCGAGCGCTTGTGCAGGTCGGCGTTCTGGCCGCAGTTGTAGCAATATGACCCGACGAGCGGCGCGCCACAGTTGGCGCAGACCGAACCGGCCGGCGGCGGGGGCCGCCGCTTCGACGCCCCCTCGAGGGCGTCCGCCGCAACGATCTCGAGCTCCCTCACGCCCTCACCTCCCCGCCCGGCCGGAAGAAATGCCGGAACGCCCGCTGCCTCAAGCGGAATCGACCAGCGCCAGCCATTCATCTTCGGTCAAGACCTGGATGCCGAGATCGACGGCGATCTTGAGTTTGGAGCCGGCGCCCGGACCCGCAACGACGAGATCGGTCTTCTTCGACACCGAGGAGGCGACTTTGGCCCCCAGGCTCTCGGCCCGGGCCTTGGCCTCGTCTCGGGTCATGCGCTCCAGCGAGCCGGTGAACACCACCGTCTTGCCGGCCACCGGACTGTCGGTGCGCGGCCGGGCAGAGTCCTCGATGGTCAGCTCGGCGACGAGGTCGTCGACGAGGCGGTGGTTGTGCGGCTCTGAGAAATAGGCGGCCATGGCGGAGATGACCGCCGCGCCCACCTGGTCGAGGGCGTCGAGCTCGACGATGGCATCCGGATCGCCGGCCGCCACCTTGTCCATGGCGGCGAGGAAACTCGCAGCGTCGCCGTAGCCGCGGGCCAACACGGTGGCCGTCTGCTCGCCGACGTGGCGGACGCCGAGTGCATTGATGAACCGCTCGAGCGAGATGGTCCGCCGTCCGGCGATGGCGGCCGCGAGATTGGCCACCGACGTCTCGCCGTAGCGCTCGCGCTCGGTCAGCGCCTTCAGCTTAGCTTCATCGGCGCCGAGGCGAAAGATATCAGCCGGCTCGCGGATCAGGCCTTCCTCGAAGAAGGCGGCGAGCTGCTTCTCGCCAAGACCCTCGATGTCGAAAGCGCGGCGCGAGACGAAGTGCTTGAGGTGTTCGATGCGCTGGAACGGACAGGCGAGCTCGCCGGTGCAGCGCCGCACCACCGTCTCGGCCCCGGAGGCGGTGGTCTCGCGCGCCAGCGGCGTCTTGAGCGGACACGGACAGACCGTGGGGAACTCGTACGGCCTCGCGTCGGCCGGCCGCTCGGACTCCACCACGCCGACGATCTGGGGAATGACGTCGCCGGCCCGTTGGACGATGACGGTATCGCCAACGCGGAGGTCCTTGCGGGCGATCTCGTCGGCGTTGTGCAGCGTGGCATTGGTGACCACCACACCGCCGACCGTCACCGGCGTCAGCCGGGCCAGCGGCGTCACCGCGCCGGTGCGGCCGACATTGATGTCGATCGCCTCCAGGATGGTGCGCGCCTGTTCGGCGGGGAACTTGCGAGCCACGGCCCAGCGCGGCGAGCGCGAGACGAAGCCGAGGCGGCCCTGCCAATCCAGGCGGTCGACCTTGTAGACCACGCCGTCGATGTCGAAGGGCAGGTGCGGGCGCAAGCGCTCCATCTCGGCGTAGGCGGCGAGCAGGCCCTCGACGCCCTCGACCCGGCGCGCCTGGGGCGTGACCTGGAAGCCCCAGGACCGCAGGGCCTCCAGCGCCTGCCACTGGGTGTCGGCGAACGGCGCCGAGAGCAGGCCCCAGGCATAGGCGAAGAAACGCAACGGTCGCTGGGCGGTGATCTTGGGATCGATCTGACGCAGCGACCCGGCGGCGGTGTTGCGCGGGTTGACGTAGGTGCGCTGGCCGGCCGCCTCGGCGGCGGCGTTGATCTGAGCGAAGTCCTCGTGGCCGAGGTAGACCTCGCCGCGGATCTCGATGATCTCCGGCCAGCCGCCGCCCTGCAGCCGGTGCGGGATCTCCTTGATGGTCATCAGGTTGGCGGTGACATCCTCGCCGGTCTGGCCGTCGCCGCGAGTGGCGCCCTGGACCAGGCGCCCGGCTTCGTAACGCAGCGAGGACGACAGGCCGTCGATCTTCGGCTCGGCGGTGTAGGCGATCGGCTCGTCGGACAGGCGCAAGAAGCGACGCACGCGAGCGTCGAACTCCACGGCCTCCTCGTCGGAAAAGGCGTTGTCCAGCGAAAGCATGGGGACGCCATGGGTGACCGCCGAGAACGCCGCCGACCTGACGGAACCGACTTTCCTGGAGGGCGAGTCCTCGCGAATGAGGGCCGGAAATCGCGCCTCGATGTCACCGTTTCGGCGCTTGAGCGCGTCGTACTCGGCGTCGGAGACCAGCGGCGCGTCGTCCTGGAAATAGCGCCGGTCGTGCTCGGAGAGATCGGCCGCCAGGCGCGCGAGTTCGTCGGCCGCCTCGGCTTCGGTGAGGTCGGCGACGGGCTTGTTCGCGGCAGCCTCTGGCATCCCCTCTCCCCTTGCGGGAGAAGGAAGGTTTGGCAAGAGCTAAGCCGCCATCAGCGCCCGGGCGGCGGCGCGGGCGGCTTCGGTGACCGTCTCGCCGGAGAGCATACGGGCGATCTCCTCTTCCCGAGCCGCACCCGTCAGCGGCTCAACGCGGGTGCGCTCGGCCGTCCGGCTGACCTGGTAGTGGGCGTCGGCCCGGGCGGCGACCTGTGGGCTGTGGGTGACCACCACCACCTGTCCGCCGACGGCCAGACGCGCCAGGCGCTGACCGACGGCGTCGGCCACGGCGCCGCCGACACCCTGGTCGACCTCATCGAAGATCATCAGCGGCCGGCGATCGGCCGCGAGGCTGGCCTCGATGGCCAGCGACAGGCGCGACAGCTCCCCGCCCGAGGCCACCGAGCCGAGCGGCGCGAAGGGCGCGCCGGCGATGGTGGCGATCTCGAACTCGACACGGTCGGCGCCAGCCGGGCCCTCGCGGCTCTCCGGAAGCGGCTCGACGGCGACACGGAAGCGGGCCTTGGCGAGGCGCAGCGGCGCGAGTTCGGCCTGTACGGCGGCGGCCAGGCGCGCCGCGGCGGCGGTGCGACCCTTGGTCAGGGCGGCGGCGGCGGCGCGCCAGGCTGCGCGGGCCGCGTCGGCCTCGGACCGGGCGTCCGCCAGAGCATCCTCCGCGCCGTCGATGGCGGCGAGGCGAGCGGCGAGGTCGGCTCGCGCCGCCGGCAGGGCGTCGACCTCCACCCCCAGGCGGCGCGCGGCGGCGCGCAGGGCGAAGAGGCGCTCCTCCGCCGCTTCCAGGCGTCCAGGTTCGAGGTCGAAGCTCTCCACCGCCGCGTCGATCGCCGCAGCCGCCTCGCCGGCTTCGATTAGGGTTCGGTCCACCGCCTCGGCGGCGGCGGCCAGACGTTGCGGCGCCTGACCCTCGGGATCGACGCCGGCGGCGAGCGCCCGCTCGCGGGCCCGGCCCAGGGCGCGAAAAGCCTGGCCGAGACGGCCCGAGAGGGTGTCCGGGGCCAGGGCCTCGCGAGCGGCGGCGATCTCAGAGAGAGCCCGTTCGGCCGCGCCGAGCAAGGCGCGCTCGTCGGCGAGCCGCGCCTCTTCGCCCTCGCGCGGGGCCAGGCGGTCGAGCTCGACCAGGCGTTCGGCCATAATCTCGCGCTCGGCGACGCCCGAGGCCGCGGCGGCCTGCGCCGTGTCCAGGCGCTCAGCGGCGGCCCGCCAGGCGCGCCAGGCGGCGCTGCAGGACTCGAGGTCCAGGCCGCCGAAGGCGTCCAGCAGCGGCCGGTGACTTTTGGCGTCGAGCAGACCGACGGCGTCGTGCTGACCGTGCACCTGAACCAGAACTTCGCCGGCCTCGCGCAGGGCGGCGACGCCGGTCGCCTGGTCATTGATGAAAGCGCGCGAGCGGCCGTCGGCGCCAAGCGAACGGCGCAGCACCAAGTCTTCGCCCCGGTCGAAAGCAAGACCCTTCTCTTCGAGCAGTTCCCAGACCGGATGATTGGAGGCCGGCGCGAACACGGCCGCCGCGCTGGCCTGGGCGGCGCCGCGCAGCACCAATCCAGCGTCCCCGCGGCCCCCGAGCGCAAGGCCTAGGGCGCCCAGGATCACCGATTTGCCGGCGCCGGTCTCGCCGGTGAGGACCGTCAGGCCCGGTCCGAAGGCGAGGTCGAGGCGATCTGCGAGCACAACGTCGCGGATGGCGAGACCTATCAACATGGTATGGCGAGGATGACCGAGAATCCCCGCGGCTCAAAGGCCGATCAGAGTCCCAGGAAACCGTGTACGAAGCCGCCCTTCTTCTTGGGCTTGGGCGGCGGCGCAGCCTTTTCTTGGGCCGCCACGACATCGGAGGCGTGTGTGGCGGTTTCGGTCTTGGCGATCTCCACCGCCGGCGGCGCGACGGTGGTCTCCTTGTGCCGACCCCAGGGCAGAATCCGCGGCAGGCCGGGACCGCGGTAGTCGGCCGGCGGCACGGCCGGGCGCAGGCCGCGCGAGGTCAGCAGCTTGTAGGCCTCCTGGTACCAGACATCACCCGGATAGTTGTAGCCGAGCACCGCGCCGTCACGCACCGCCTCGGCGTTGAGGCCGACGGAGAGATAGCAAACCACAAGGCGATAGAGCGCCTCGGGGGCGTGGGTGGTGGTCTGGTAGTCGTCGACCACCGACTTGAAGCGGCCGATGGCGGCGATGGGATCGCCGCCCCGCTGGTAGTAGCGGCCGACGGCCATTTCCTTGCCGGCCAGCTGGTCGACGGTCATGTCGTACTTGAACTTGGCGTCGCGGGCGTACTCGGTGGACGGGTAGCGCTTGAAAACCTCGGCCAGCGCGGCGCGGGCCTGCGCGGTTGAGGCCTGGTCGCGACCGACGTCGACGATCTGTTCAAAGTAGCAGATCGCCTTGATGTAATAGGCGTAGGGCGTGGCGGCGTTGCCCGGATAGAGCGCGATGAAACGCTCGGCGTCGGAGATCGCGTCGGCGTAGTTGTTGCCCTCGTAGTGGGCGTAGGCCTCCATCAGGATCGCCCGGCGCGACCACTCCGAATAGGGGTGCTGGCGCTCGACTTCCTTGAAGTAATTGGCCGCATCGTTCCACTCGTGACGGTCGAGATGCTCGGCCCCGACGTTATAAAGCACCTCCACCGGCGCTTCCTTGTAGGCCAGGGTGGGCTTCTTCTTGTGGAGGAGGGAGCATCCGGAGACGGCGACCGCCGCAGTCAGGGCGAGGAGGACGACAGCTCGGCCCCGAAAATTGCCTTTCACGAACGATCACCTCAGCGTAGGGGCGCGCCCCGCGCCAGCGTCCGGGGTTTCTACACGAGCCCGCCCGAGGCGCAATGATTCAGACGGCTCTGGCCAGCTTTGACTGCGGCTCGGCCCAGCGCCACGATTTTGCCTTAGCCAGCAGCGCCCGAACCAAGGCGTTGTTGAGGCCGTGGCCGGCATAGAGGCCTTCGTAGCGGCCGATGAGGGGCGCCCCCAGCAGATAGAGATCGCCGACCGCATCCAGCATCTTGTGGCGGACGAACTCGTCGTCCCGGCGCAGACCGCCTGGGTTGATCACTTTGTCGCCTTCGATCACCAAGGTATTGTCCAGCGTGCCGCCCCGCGCCAGGCCGGCCTGCCGAAGGGCGTCGACTTCGTGCAGGAAACCGAAGGTGCGATTGGTCGCCAACTCCTCGCGGAAGCTGACCTCGCCGACGGCCAGTTCCAGACGTTGACGGCCGATGGCCGAGCTTTCGAAGGCGATCTCGAAGGCGACCTCGAAACCGTCGGCCGGGAGCAGGGCGGCCGACTTCTCGTCCTCGCTGACCACGACCGGCTCGAGAATCTCGATGAACCGGCGTTGCGCGGCCTGCGGCTTGCGGCCGGCGGCGTCGATGGCTTCGACGAAGGCGACGCAGGAGCCGTCCATGATCGGCACTTCCGGTCCGTCGATCTCGACGATGGCGTTGTCGACGCCGAGGCCACAGAACGCCGCCATCAGGTGCTCGACGGTGGAGACGGTGACGCCGTCGGCGTTGCCGATCACCGTGCCAAGGCGCGTGGCGCAGACCGCCTCGGCGCGGGCCGGGATGGCGGGATCGAGATCAGCCACGTCGGTGCGCAGGAAGCGGACACCCGCCCCGGGAGCAGCCGGCCGCAAGGTTACGCGGACGGGCTTGCCGGTGTGGATGCCGACCCCCTCCAGGGTGACCGGCCGGGCGAGAGTGACCTGGTGAAACGGCGACAAGACGATGCTCACTCAAACACGAGCCACGGCTCGGACGGCGTTGCTGCGGCGCCGCGAAGCGCCCCCTCGTTTGTCCCTTAAGCTGCGCCGGTCGAGGCGCAAACACACGTCCTGTTTCCGACTGTTTCTCGGATAAGGCTTTGAAATATGCCGAAATTTTGCCGCAAACAAAGCGGCCGGCAAAGGGCTCTGTCGAGCCTCTCACCGTCCGTAATATGGCTCTGAGGCGCTCGGCTAGTTGGCGAGACGCCGCAGGAAGGAGGGGATCTCCAGGTCCTCGTCTTCGGCCGCATCCTCGTCTTCGTAGACCTCTGGGGCCGGCTGGGCCTGGCTCATCGTCCTGGCGGGCGCGGCGTGCCCTTCGGCGCGACGGCCGCCGAACAGGCTCAGCCAGCCCCCCGATTTCTGACGACGGTCGTCGCCGTAGCGCGGCGGCATAGCGAAGGGCTTTTCTTCGGGGACGGCGGGAGCTGAGATGGCTGGCTGAAGCGGCGCGACGTTGTCGAACGGGAAGCCGGCCTGAGCGGTCACCGGCTCGGAGGCGAAGGCCATGGCTGGGACGGGCTGGGGCGCGTTGGCCGGCTGCAGATCGACCACCGGGGCCGGAGCGTAGACCACTTCGGGCTCGTACTTGGGCGTGATCGCCGCCATCGCCGCGCCGTCCATGCCGGTGGCGACCACGGAGACCCGAACCACCCCTTCCAGGGCCGGATCGAAGGCGGCCCCGAAGATGATGTTGGCCTCGGGATCGACCTGGCCGGAGATGGCGTTGGCCGCTTCGTCGACCTCCAACAGGGTCATGTCGAGACCGCCGGTGATGTTGACCAGCACTGCACGTGCGCCCTTGAGCGAGACCTCGTCGAGGAGTGGGTTCTGGATGGCGTTCTCGGCCGCCATCAGGGCGCGGCCCTCGCCGGACGCCTCGCCGGTGCCCATCATCGCCTTGCCCATCTCGGTCATCACCGTGCGGACGTCGGCGAAGTCGAGGTTGATCAGGCCCGGCAGGACCATCAGGTCGGTGATCGAACGCACCCCCGAGTGCAGCACCTGGTCGGCCAGGCCAAAAGCCTCGGCGAAGGTGGTCCGTTCGTTGGCGACCCGGAACAGGTTCTGGTTCGGAATGACGATCAGGGTATCCACATAGCGCTGCAGCTCGCCGATGCCGGCGTCGGCCAGGCGCATGCGGTGGCGCCCCTCGAAGTGGAACGGCTTGGTGACCACGCCGACGGTGAGGATACCGCGCTGGCGGGCGCACTTGGCGATGATCGGGGCGGCGCCGGTGCCGGTGCCGCCGCCCATGCCGGCGGTGATGAACACCATGTGGGCGTTGTCGAGATGCTCGCCGATCTCAGGCTCGGACTCCTCGGCGGCCGACATGCCGACCTCCGGGTGCGCGCCGGCTCCGAGCCCCTGCGTGACGCTGACGCCGAGCTGGATTCGATTAGGCGTCTTGGAAAACTGCAGCTGCTGGGCGTCGGTGTTGGCGACGACGAATTCGACGCCCTCCAGACCCGCCTCGATCATGTTGTTCACGGCGTTGCCGCCGGCGCCACCGACGCCGAAGACCACAATTCTCGGCTTCAGCTCCTTCGCCTGTGGCGCAAAAACCTTGAACGTCATGTGAGACTCCGCAACCTCCGCCATGGTTCCCGAACCGACGCCGATCGCTGCGTCGTTCGTGGCAAGGATTTAGCAACCATCATCCTTAAGCCGACGTTAACCGCATACCGTGAGTCGCCGAGGCGACGAGGAAAGTTTGGCCATTTTCGGGGGTTGGATCGAGCGCAGCGCGCCTTATCCACAGTAGAGCAGCGATGCGGGGCGATCCGCAGCCCGGTCAGGCCGGCTCACGCCGGCCCGATTCAGAACAAGTCTGGCGCCGCCTCGAGCAAATTCAGATTTAGCCGGGCCAGGCGGCGGATAACTCCTGAGGCCTAGAGATTATCCCTCAACCACGCCGCGGCCTTGACCATGACGTTGGCGCGGGGATCTACCGGCGTCGCCGTCTTGGCGCCGGTCTGGCGCTTGGGCGCCGCTTCCCGCGGTCCGAAGGCGGCGCGCTGCAAGACACCGGCGGCCGAGCAGAAGGCCGGTCCGGCGGCGGCGTCGGCGAGGTGGGGGATGCGGCGCGGACGCCCCAGCCGCACCGGCCGGTCGAAGACCCGCACGGCCACTTCGCGCGCGCCGGTCAGCTGGCTCGCCCCGCCGACCAGGACGACGCCGGCTCCGGGATCGATAAGCGCCCCCGCCTGCTTCAGGCGCTCACGCACCTTCTCGAAGGTCTCCTCGACGCGTGGGGCGATGATGCCCTTCAGCATCGAGCGCGGCGCGGTGACGGGACCGGCGCCTGGGTCGTCGCCGCGCGGCGGCGCTTCGATCATCTCGCGGTCCTCGTTGGCCGACGCGGTCGCCGAGCCATGCAGGGTCTTGATCCGCTCGGCCCCGGCGATGGAGGTCGAGAGGCCGCGGGCGATGTCCTGGGTGACGTGCTGACCGCCGACGCCAAAGCTGTCGACGTGCACCAGGGCCCCGCCAGACCAGACGGCGACCGAGGTCGAGCCGCCACCCATGTCGATGCAGATGGCGCCCAGCTGCATCTCGTCCTCCTCGAGCGCGGCCAGCGCCGAGGCGAACGGCGCGGCGACCACACCCTCGAATTGCAGGTGAGCCCGCTCGACGCAGTGGCGGATGGTCTGGAAGGCCGCCTCCTGCATGGAGATGACCAGGAGCTCCAGGCCGAGCTTTCTCCCGACAAGGCCGGCCGGATCGCGCACCCGCCGCTCGCCGTCGACCGACCAGGCGATGGGTTGCAGGTGGATGGCCTGGCGGCGGGCCAGGCGTAGCCCGGCCATGGCCTGGACGACGGCCCGGCTCTTGTCGGCGTCGCCGATCGGCCGGCCGCCGATCGACACCTGAGCGGCGACGCGGTGGCTGGCGAGATGGCCGCAGGCGGTGGAGACGACGACGCCCTGGACATCGACGCCGGCCATGGTCTCGGCCCGCTCGACCGCCTGGGCGACGGCGCGCGCGGCCTCCTCGGCGTCGACGATCGCGCCGGCGCGCACTCCGTGCGACTGCACATAGCCGACGCCAGCGGTCACCAGACTTCGGTCGGCGCGGCGCACGCCTTCCGGGCGCATGATGAAACAGGCGACCTTGGAGGCCCCCAGATCCACCGCCGCCACAGCCCCAGAGCGGCCAAGGGCGCTTTTCAGCGCCTCTCGCCCCTCCCGCCTGGCCGCCCTGGACTCCGTCCGCTCCAGTACTTCGCTCATCTAGACTCCACCCCCAACCAAGGCCGGACCCGCACGCGGGCGCACAACCACCATTTCCGGATCGCGCAGATCGATGCGTGAAAACCCGAGATCGAGAATCCGCGCCTGGCGGTCGAGGGCGTCGAGCCGCGCCAGCGCCGCCGCCTCCCCTTGCGCCGGCAGCATCACCATTCCGCCGTCCTTCTGGACGAGGTTCCAGCGCCGCTCGTCCACCCGCACCAGCGAGGTGGTCCGCGCCGCCAGCCGGGGCCGCGCGGTCAGAAACGGCAGGATCGCCGCGGCCGCGTCGTTGGCCCCGTCGCCAACGATCAGCGGCAGGTCGCCGAACTTCGCGGGCGCCACGTCCGGCATCGGCGTGCCGTTGTCGGCCACCACCACGAAGCGGCCAGCGTGCTGCCAGACCGCCATCAGCGGCCGCTGGTCGACGGCGATCACCAGGGTGCCGGGCAGCATGCGGAAGACCCGCGCGTCGCTGACCCAGCCCACTTGGCGGACGCGGTCACGCAGGGCCGCGAGATCGACCGAGAGGATCGGCGTCCCGGTGTGCAAGTCAGCCGCGGCGATGATCTGCTTGCGGGCCGCGGCAGTGGCGCCTTGCAGGTGGATGGCGTCGACCCGGAACCCGAGGCTGGCCAGGTCGGTGCGGGCGGCGGCCTGACCGGTCTCGATGAGACGTTCGCCGCGGCCGCCGGTGGCCAGAGTCGCCACCGCGATGAGAGCGGCGGCCAGCAGGACGGCGGCCGAAGCCACGCCGGCCGGCAGTCCTGCCTGGCGCGCAGCCGCTAGCTTCGAGACGCCCCTGACGCGTCCGCGGCTGTAGGCAGGTCTCAGGGCCTCAGCGGTCATGCGCCTGGCCGCCCGCTTTGGCGCTCCTCTTGCGGGCGCCGCCGCGGGCATGGCCGTCCTCCGTGATCCAACGCACCAATTCGTCGAACCCGATCCCGAGATGCGCGGCCTGCTCGGGGACGAGAGACGTCGGCGTCATGCCAGGCTGGGTGTTGACCTCCAGAAGGACCAGAATGTGGTTAACGGGGTCATAACGAAAATCACTCCGCGTCACGCCTTCGCATCCGAGCGTCCGATGGGCGCGTTCGGCGTGGCCCTTGGCGGCCTCGGCGACGTCTTTCGGAATGCGCGCGGGCAGGATGTGGACCGAGCCGCCCTCACCGTACTTCGCCTCATAGTCGTAGAAGCCGGTGGCCGCCTCGATCTCGGTGACGGCGAGCGCCCGACCATCCATTACCGACACGGCCAGCTCCAGGCCATCGACGTAAGGTTCAACCAACACCTCGTCGCCGAACATCCAGCTTTCCGAAAGCAGCTCGCCGGGCGGCGAATTGGCGCCCGCGAACACTCGGAACACCCCTACCGACGAGCCTTCGGCATTGGGCTTGACCACATAGGGGGGTGGCAGGACGTGCCGCCGCCCGGCCTCGAAGCGGCCGTAGAGGCCGCCGCCGGGAACGGGGACGCCGGCAGCCGCCAGCACCGCCTTGGCTTTCGTCTTGTCCATGGCCAGGGCCGAAGCCAGCACGCCGCTGTGGCTGTAGGGCACGGCCAGCGTCTCGAGCACGCCCTGGACGCAGCCGTCCTCGCCCCAGGCCCCGTGCAGGGCGTTGAAGCAGACATCCGGGCCGAGGTCCGAAAGGACCGTGGCGATGTCGCGCGCGGCGTCGATGCGGGAGACGCGTGCGCCCAGGCGATCCAAAGCCTGAGCGCAGGCCTCTCCGGTGACGAGGCTCACCTCGCGCTCGCTCGAGATCCCGCCCATCAGGACGGCGACGTGAAGGTGGGCGAGCGGGCCGGCGGTCATCCTCCCCTGGTTAACGGGATTCGGCCCTTCCGGTCAGGCTGGCTGGATCAGGTCCCAGCGGTTTCCGTAGAGATCGCGAAACACCGCCACCATGCCATAGGCCTCGCGCCGCGGCGCGCCCTCGAACGTCACGCCGCGGGCGACGAAGGCGGCGTGATCTCGCTCGAAATCGTCCGTGTGCAGGAAGAGGAACACCCGGCCGCCGCCCTGGGCGCCGATCGCCGCGGCCTGGCGGTCGTCGACGGCCCTCGCCAGCAGCACCGCCGTCTGAGGCCGGCCCGGCGGCCGCGCCACAACCCAGCGCTTGCCCGCCCCGAGATCGGTGTCCTCGACCCGTTCGAAACCGAGGCGATCCACGTAGTAAGCCAGGGCCTCGTCGTAGTCCGGTACGACGAGCGCCACGAGGCCGAGGTGCTGGGCCATCCGCGTCAGCCCGCCCGGCCGATGCGCTTGATCTCCCATTCGAGTTCGACGCCGGCCTTGGCGAGGACATCGGCCCGCACGGCCTCGCCGAGCCCCTCGAGGTCGGCGGCGCGCGCCGCGCCCGTATTGATCATGAAGTTGGCGTGCAGCGGGCTCATCATCGCGCCGCCGGTCTCGCGGCCGCGCCAGCCGGCGGCGTCGACGAGCATCCAGGCCGAGTGGTCCGGCGGGTTCTTGAAGGTTGAACCGCCGGTCTTCTCGCGGATCGGCTGGGTCGCCTCCCGGCGGGCGGAGATCTCGGCCATGCGGGCGCGCACGGCGGCGGGGTCGTCCGGCCGTCCGCGGAAACGAGCCCGGGTCCAGATGATCCCGGCCGGCGCCCGGCTGGTGCGATAAGCGTAGCCGAGCTCCTCGACCTTGAAGGTCACCGGCGCGCCCTGCCGGCTGAATCCCTGCGCCTCGACCAGCACTTCGCCGGTCTCCGCCCCGTAGCAGCCGGCGTTCATGGTCAGGGCGCCGCCGACGCTGCCCGGAATCCCGGCGTAGAACTCGAGCCCCGCGATCCCCGCCTCGGCCGCTGTCCGCGCCACCTGGGCGTCGAGGGCCCCGGCGCCGGCGACGATCTCCAGGCCGTCGGAGACGATCGTCGCGAAAGCCCGTCCCGCCAGGCGCACGACGACCCCCTCGACGCCGCCGTCGCGGACGATGAGGTTGGAACCGACGCCGATCGGCGTCACCGCGATCTCTTCCGGCAACGCCGCGAGGAAGGCGGCCAGATCGGCCTCGTCGGCCGGCAAAAACAGGGCGTCGGCCGGGCCCCCGACGCGGAACCAGGTGAAGGGGCCGAGCGACTCGCCCTCCAGGAGCCGGCCGCGCGCAGCGGGCCATTTCATCCGGCCAGCGCCTCCAGTTGAGCCGGCAGGGCGTGCGCCCAGGCCGTGATGTCGCCGGCCCCCAGGAAGACCACCAGATCGCCGCTCCGGGCCTCGGCTCTGATGAGCGCCGGCAGATCGGTCGGCCCTGAGAGCGGCAGGACATGGCGGTGGCCGTGCCGGATCAGACCTTCCACCAGGGCGTCGCGGCTTGCCCCCTCGATCGGCGCCTCGCCGGCGGCGTAGACGTCGGCCACGATCACCGTGTCGGCGCCGTTAAAGCAGCGGCAGAAATCGGCCATCAGGTCGCGCAGGCGGCTGTAGCGGTGGGGCTGAACGACCGCGATCACCTTGCCCTTGGTGACGGCGCCGGCCGCCGCCAGCACCGCCGCGATCTCGACCGGGTGGTGGCCGTAGTCATCGACGATGCGCACCCCACCCACGACGCCGGTGGTGGTGAAGCGGCGCCGCACGCCGGCGAAACCAGCCAGGGCCGTACGAATATCGTCAGGCGCCACGCCCAGCTGCAGACCTACGGCGGTGGCAGCCAGGGCGTTGCGCACATTGTGCAGACCCGGCATCGGCAGGCTGAGGCCGGTCAGGGTCTCGGCGCCGGCCACGGCGACGTCGAAGCGCGTCCCTTCGGCTCCCGGCTCGAGGTTCACCGCCCGGATCGACGCCTGTGGATTGAGGCCGTAGGAGATCAGCCGCCGGTTCTCGACCTTGGCGACCACCTCCTGAACAATGGGATCATCCGTACACAGAATGGCGAAGCTCCAGAACGGGACGTTCTGGATGAAGTCCTGGAACGCCTTCTTCAGAGCCTCGAACGTGCCGTAGTGGTCGAGGTGCTCGCGGTCGATGTTGGTGACAACGGCCACGGTGCTGCGCAGAGTGAGGAAGGCGCCGTCGCTCTCGTCGGCCTCGACGACGATCCAGTTCCCCTCCCCGACCTTGGCGTTGGCGCCATAGGCGTTGATCACCCCGCCGTTGACGACGGTCGGGTCGAGGCCGCCGGCGTCGAGCACCGCGGCGACCATGGAGGTGGTGGTGGTCTTGCCGTGCGCGCCGGCCACGGCGACCGAATCCTGGGCGCGCATCAGTTCAGCCAGCATCTCGGCGCGCCGCACCAGTGGGATGCGGGCGCCGCGCGCCGCCGCCATCTCCGGATTGTCGGGCTTGATGGCGCTGGAATAGACGACGGCGCTGGCGCCCTCGATCTGCGAGGCCTCGTGGCCGATGAAGATCTTGGCGCCCAGGCCCGCCAGCCGCTCGGTATTGGCCCCGGACCGCGCGTCGGAACCCTGCACCGTGTAGCCGAGCCGCAGCATGATCTCGGCAATGCCGCTCATGCCGATGCCGCCGATGCCGATGAAATGGACGGGGCCGAGCTCGAATGGCGCGGGTCTGCGGGTCATGAGCCGGACTTAGCGGCGGGCGCGGCGGCGGGCAAACCCGACGTCACGAAATCCGCGTGAAGCCGTCGGGGCTCCAGTTCTCCGAGCCAACGCCGTGGTGGAAGACGAAGAGACCCTCGGGATCGTACTTCGTCTTGATCGCCGCCAGCCGCGGATAGTGCGGCCCCCAGAACGCCTGCCGCCAGTCCTTGTTGAAATAGTTGCTCTCAGAAACGTAGGAGCCGCCCGCCGGCGCGAGCGGGCGCAAGGCTGACGTCGCCGCGTCGATGCGCCGGGCGCTCTCCTGGGCCTTGGCGAGATCGACGGCCGGATAGCCCGGGTAGTTCGGGAAGGTCCCCGTGGCGATGATGGCGAGTGCGAAGGCGTCCAGCACGGCCGGATTGGTCGCCGTGTCTCGCGAGGCGGCGAGCGCCTCCGCCGGTGCGCCGGCGAGGCCCTTGTTGAAATGCAGGCTGACGGCGAAATGCCGGCTGGCCTCGAAGAGTCCGTCGACGAGGCGCGCGCGACTGGGCTTCTCAAGCAGGGAGGCGGGCAGCCACAGCGACTCGTAGCCCGTGATGAACATGCTCACCTGGTCGGAGTCCCCCGCCCACCAGGCGTGCTGGTCTGGCGCGTCCGACCGCGTGTCAAATCGCACCCACGGTGCGCCGACCTTGCGAAGTGGGGCGAAGTCCCACCAAGTCTTCATCGGCTGAGTTGGCGCCGAGGACCCCTTGATCTGGTAGTCGGCGGGCGCGGCCGCGACGAGGTCGGTGACCGGTTTCCAGGCCGCCTTGGCCTCGGCCGGCGTCAAGTCCTTGAAGACCATGCTCACCGACAGGCGGTTGTCGCCGTGCACGTTCACGCTCTCACCCCAGTGGGGATTGATGAGGCCGGTGGCGATCGTCTCGACGAAGGCGGCGAGCAGTTTGCGGAAGGCCTCGTCGGAAGCCGCCGTGACCGTCAGATCGAAACCGCCGGCCTCGCGCCCCAACTCATGGGTCTTGAGGGTAAGGCGCGTCACCACGCCGAAGGCGCACTGGCCGCCACCCTTGAGCGCCCAATAGAGGTCGGGATCGCGGTGGGCGTTGACGATGCGCACCTGGCCGTCGGCGGTGACGATTTCCGCTTCGATGAGGCTGGCGCCTCCGGTGCCATAGCGCTTGGAGAAGCTGCCAAAGCCGCCGCCGAGCACCAGCCCGGCGCAGCCGACGGTGGCGCAGCCGCCGCCCTGAACATAACGGCCGGCCTTGCTGGTCACCGCGTCGTAGGCGTCGACCCACATCGCCCCAGCCCCGATCGAGACGGCCGGGACGCCAGGTCCGCTCGCGCCCTGGGGCGTGAAGGCGTCGTGGACGGTGATGTCGTGCATCGCGCGGGTGCGAATAAGGAGGGAGTCGGGCGCGTTCGAGCCGCCCTGATAGCTGTGCGCCCCGCCCTTCACCGCCAGGCGCAGCCGGTGGCGGCGGGCGAAGTTGACGGCTTGGACCACGTCGGCGGTCGAGGTCGCCTCCACCGACCACGCGCTCTGCTGCGGCGTCCAGGCGTCAAGCCAGCCCGAGACCTGCGTGCCGCCCGGCTGGTCGCCGATGTAGTAGGGATTGGCAAGGTCCTTGCGTAGCGCCTTGCAAGCGTCGCTCTTGGAATCGTTCGTGCAGGCCAGCGCCAGCGGTTCCGGCTTGACCAGCCGACCCCCCACCGCCGCCTTCAGCTCCGCCCACTCCGCCTCGCTCGGCCAGCCGGGCTCGCCCCGCCGCACCCGCTTGAAGGGCGCGGCGAGGACCGGCCAAGCCGGCATGGTGAGCGCGGCGCCGGCGCTCGCCAGAAGATCGCGTCTACGCATGGCCCCTCGCCTTTTCCTGCTCGCAGACGATTTAGCGCAGCTCGCCCGTCGCCTACAGTCCTGCCATCCGCAGGCCGTGGACAGCCGCCGCGCGCACGAGATCGCTGCGGAACAGCACGGCGGCCAGGAAGAGGACCAGGCCGACGTCCAAAAGCGCAAAGGCTGGCCGGGCGCCGGTGACCTTGCGAGGTCCATCCGGCAGGACGGCCGCCGTGCCCGCTCCGAAGCGGCCGTCGGCGCGAAGGCCGAGCCGCTCCTCGAGCCCGATGGCCGCCTTGTGCTGCACAGTGAGGCCGCGGGCGAGATCGGCCAGGAAGACGAAGCGCAGGACGATCCAGCCGATCAACGCCGCGGCGCATACCGCCGCGGTCTCGTCCGGCGCGAAGATGCGGCCGCTCAGCGTCAGGGCGGCGGCGGCGGCCAACAGCAGGGCCAGAGCGCCGGCGCACACCGCCTGCACCCGCCCGCCGGCCACCTCCTGAGCGCGATAGCGGGCCTCCAGCGCCGAGACGAGGATCGAGACCTTCTCGCTGTTTCCGGGGATCATGACGAAGCTCCTTCGATCTTGTTTACCCCCACGGTAGATTCGACCAGGTCCGCCAGGCGTTCGGCGGCGTCCGGCTTAGCAGCGGCCGCGGCGGCGGCGGCCATGCGGGCCAAGCCGGCGGGATCGGCGAACAGCTCGGCCATCGCCGTGGCGAGCGCCTCAACGGAAAGGCCGGCCTCCAGGAACACGCGGGCCGCGCCGGCTTCTGAGAGCAGGCGGGCGTTCTGGCCCTGGTCGTCGTCGAGCGCCACGCCGAGCGGCACCAGGATTGCGGGCCGACCGGCGACGGCGATCTCGCTTACCGTCGAAGCTCCGGCGCGAGAGACCACGAGGTGGGCCCAAGTCCAGCGCTGCGGCATGTCCGCAAAGAAGGGGGCCAGCTCGGCCTCGACTCCGGCTTCGCGGTAGGTGTTCGCCGCGGCCTCCAGCGTCTCTGGACGCGTCTGTTGCACGACCTGCAGGCGGCTGCGAAGTTCGGTCGGCAAGGCGGCGACCGCCGCGGGGACGACCTCGGAAAGCACACGCGCGCCCTGGCTGCCGCCGGTGACGAAGAGGTGTAGCGGGCCCTCCGGCGGCGCATAGCCCTGGCCGGCCAGAGCGCGAATAGCCGGCCGCACTGGATTGCCGGTCACCACCGCGCGCGCCTTTACCGACGCGGGGGCCTTGGCGAGAGTCGGGAAGGCGCAGGCAACAGCGCTGGCGCCGGTCGCCATGAGGCGGTTGGCGCGGCCCATGACGGCGTTGGCTTCGTGGATGATCGTCTTGATCCCGAGGCCGCGCGCCGCCGCCAGCGTCGGGATCGACGGATAGCCGCCGAAACCCACGACCACGGCCGGCTTCAGCGATTTCAGCTGGGCGCGGGCCTGAAGGCTCCCCTGGGCGAGCACGGCAAGCTGAGTGAGGCGCGCGGCGGGGCCGCCGCGAAAGGTGGCAGAGGCGATGGTCAGGCGCCGGTCGGCCGGAAAATCCTTGCCGTAGGACTCGATGCGCACGTCTGTGGCCAGGACGATGCGCCAGCCGCGGGCGATCAGGGCCTCGGCGAGCGCCTGGGCGGGGAAGAGGTGGCCGCCCGTCCCGCCCGCCGCCACCACGGCGAGTCGGTCACTCAAAAACGCCGGCCTTGGCGAGGTTGTCGGCGGTCGAGTAGGCCCCTGGCCGCCGACTGGTCAGCGCCAGGGCGAAGCCGAGCGTCAGACCCATGGCCAGGGTCGATGAGCCGCCGTAGGAGATGAACGGCAGGGTCATGCCTTTGGTCGGCACAAGGGCGAGGTTCACGGCCACGTTGATGAAGGCCTGCATGCCCACCAGCACGAAGAGGCCCGCGGCGGCGACCTGCTCGAACGGATCGGCCAGCTTCATGGCCCTGTAGAGCCCGCGGATGACCAGGATCGCGAAGAGAGCGATGATCAGTAGCGACAGCCACAAACCGTACTCCTCGGCGGCGGCGGAGTAGGCGAAGTCGGTGTGCATGTCCGGCACGTGGGTCTTCATGATCCCCTCGCCGGGTCCGCGGCCGAACATCCGGCCAGCGGCGATGGCCTCGGCGGCGCGGTGCACCTGGGAGGTGTCGGAGTGATCCTTGTCCATGAAGCTGTGGACGCGCGTCGCCACGTGCTGGAAGAGGAAATAGGTGCTGGAGAGGCCGGCGATGGCGAGGCTGCCCATGACCATCACCCAGCTCATCGGCACGCCGGCCATCCAGAAGGCGGCGCCGAAAGCGGCGGTGATCAGCACCGTCTGGCCGATGTCGGGTTCCATCAGCAGCAGCACGACAGCAAGCGCATAAAGTCCGAAAGCAATGGAGACTCCCGGCACGCCCTCGGCCTTCTGCCCCTCGGCGAACATCCAGGCGATTAGCACCACCAGGGCCGGCTTCATGAACTCCGACGGCTGCAGAGTGAAGCCGGAAATCTCCACCCAGCGGGTGGCGCCCTTGGCCGCGTGGCCCAGCAGCGGCAGGGCGCACATGGCCAGGATCGAGACGATGTAGATGGCGAAAGCCGCCCGCCTCACCCCCTTCGGGCTGAGCATGGCGGCCGAGATCAGAATGGCCGCGCCGCCGAGGCCGAACACGCACTGCCGGACCGCAAAGTGAAACGGCCACGCGATGCCTAGGCGCTCGGCCGCCGCCGGACTGGTGCCAAACTGCAGGAGCACGCCAAGCAGGATCAGGGCGGCGGTGACACCCAACAGCACCTGGTCGGTGGTCCACCACCAGACGCCGAGCTTGCTGCGGTCGAGCCGCGAAAAGGTGTGGGAGCTGAGGTGGGCTTCGGCGGTCATCCGGCAAGCGCTTGGGCTGAGGGCGTGAGAAGGGCCTGGACAGCGGCACGGAAGCCTTCACCCCGCGCCTCGAAGTCTGCGTACTGGTCGAACGAGGCGCAGGCCGGCGAGAACAGCACAATGGCCTCGCCCTCTTCCTTGCGCGCATCGGCGAAGGCGGCCCGTACGGCGGCTTCGAGGACGCCGCACTTCGCATAGGGCGCGCGGCCTTCGAGCACTCTGGCGAAGTCATCCTCCGCCTCGCCGATGAGGTAGGCGCGAGCGATCGCCGGGAAAAGGTCGGCCAGCTGATCGATGCCGCCGGTCTTTGGCCGGCCGCCGGCGATCCAGAAGAAGCGCGGGTAGGCGCTCATCGCCTGGCGGGCGGCGTCGGCGTTGGTGGCCTTGGAGTCATTGACGAAGCGGACATTGCCGATGGTCCCTATCGTCTCCATTCGATGCGCCAGGCCGGGGAAGGTGCGCAGGCCCTCGACGGCGTCGGCGACGGAGACGCCTAGGGCTCGGACGGCGGCGTAGGCGGCGGCGGCGTTTTGCCAGTTATGGCGTCCGGGCAAGGCGCGGATGGGGGTGAGGTCGATGACCTCGCTCACCCGACCGTCGGTGGCGTCATAGAGCCGCCCTTGAAGCACATAGACCCCACGGCCGATCGACTTGCGGGCGCTGATCGGCCAGATCGTGCGACGGTTGGCGGCGGTGATCTCGGTGCAGATCTGCTGACCCCAGGAGTCGTCAACGCCGATGATCGCGGTGTCGCCTTTGCCCTGATTGAGCAGCACGCGTCGCTTGGCGGCGACGTAACCTTCCATACTCCCGTGGCGCTCCAGATGGTCTGGGCTGACATTGAGCAGGATCGCCGCGTCTGGCTTCAGCGAAGCGGTCAGGTCGAGCTGGTAGGACGACAGCTCGAGCACGTAGATCGCGCCGCCGTGCATGTCGGGAAGGCCGAGCACCCCAACGCCGATGTTGCCGCCGACGCGCGCGTCGCGACCGGCCGCCTCCAGCATGTGGCCGATGAGAGCGGTGGTGGTGGACTTGCCATTGGTGCCGGTCACCGCGACGACACGCGGGCGCTTGTGCTCGGGGGCGATGGCCACGGCGCGAGCGAAAAGTTCGACATCGCCGACGATCTCGACGCCGGCCGCCGTTGCTTTTTCGACCGTCCAGTGCGGTGCGGGGTGGGTCAGCGGCACGCCAGGCGAGAGCACCAGGGCGGCGAAGCCCGACCAGTCGGCCGCCGCGAGATCGACCAGCGGCAGGCCCTCGGCCTCGGCGGTGGCCCGCGCCGCCGGCTTCTCATCCCAGCAGGCGACCCGCGCCCCACCGGCGACGAGCGCCCGCGCAGCAGCGAGGCCGCTGCGAGCCAGACCGAAGACGGCGACGGTGCGTCCTTCGAAACAGGCGACGGGGATCATGGCGCCCTCACCGCAGCTTCAGCGTGGCAAGGCCGACCATGGCCAGCATCACCGCCACGATCCAGAACCGGATCACCACCGTGGACTCGGACCAGCCGAGCTTTTCGAAGTGGTGATGGATGGGAGCCATCAGGAACACACGCTTGCCGGTGCGCTTGAACCAGGCCACCTGGATGATCACCGAGACCGTCTCGACCACGAACAGGCCGCCGACGATGGCCAGGACGATCTCGTGCTTGGTGGCCACAGCGATCGCCCCGATCGCGCCGCCGAGCGACAGGGCGCCGGAGTCGCCCATGAATATCCGGGCCGGTGGGGCGTTATACCAAAGAAAGCCGAGGCCCGAGCCGACCAGGGCGGCGCAGACCACCGCCAGCTCACCCGCCCCAGGCACGAAATCGACCTGCAGGTAGTCGGCGAACTTGATGTTGCCGGCGAGGTAGGCGACCGCCCCGAACGTGGCCGCGGCGATCATCACCGGCACGGTGGCGAGGCCGTCGAGGCCATCGGTGAAGTTCACGGCGTTGGACGCCCCGACGATGATGAAGGCGCCAAAGGCCAGATAGAACCAGCCGAGGTTGAGGAGGGCGTGCTTGAAGAACGGGAAAGCGATGGAGGTCGAGAGATTGGCGCCTTCCGGAGACACCTCGCCGAAGCGGATCATGGCGAACACCGCCGCGGCGGCGACGCCTGTTTCGACCACCAGGCGCATGCGCCCGGAGATGCCGGCCGTGGTCTGCTTGGTGACCTTGGCGTAGTCGTCGAGGAAGCCAAGGCCGCCGAAGGCCAGGGTCACCGCCAGCACCATCCAGACATAGATGTTGGAGAGGTCCGCCCAGATCAGAGTCGCCACGGTGATCCCGGCCAGGAACATCAGCCCGCCCATGGTCGGAGTGCCGGCCTTCTCGGTGATGTGGCGCTGGATGCCCTCGGCGCGGATCGGCTGGCCCTTGCCCTGTTTGGTCCGCATCCAGCGAATGAAGCGCGAACCCATGGCCACGACCACGAATTGGGCCGTGGCCACCGCCATCCCACCCCGGAAGGTCAGGTAGCGCAGCAGGTTCTGGCCCGGCAGGTGCAGGTGGTGGTCAGCCAGGAACTGGTAGAGGAAAAAGATCATCTGGCCGCCGCGCTTTCCGAGACCAGGGTCTCGACCAGCAGGCGAGCCCCCGACGCGTTGGAGCCCTTGACCATGACGATGTCGCCGGCGCTCACCGCCTCGCCGAGCGCCGGCGCCAGTTCGGCCGCGCTTTGCGCCCAGGCGCCGCGGCGAGCGGACGGCAAAGCGTCCCACAGCGATCGCATGAGCGGTCCGGCGCAGAACACCAGGTCGAGCCCGGCCGCGGCGATCGGCTCGGCGAGGGCGGCGTGGCGCGCGGCCGCATCAGCGCCCAGCTCGAGCATGTCGGTCAGAGCGGCGATGCGACGCCCGTCGGTCGGTCGTGCGCCCAGCGCCGCCACCGCCGCGGTCACGGAGACTGGGCTGGCGTTGTAGCTCTCGTCAATGAGAGTGAAGGCGCCCTTGGAGCTCTGCAGGCTGAGCGCCGCGCCCCGCCCGGCCAAGGGCTCGAACGTGGCAAGCGCGCGGGCGCCGAGGTTCAGCTCCACGCCCAGCGCATCGAGCATCAGCAAGGCGCAGAGGCTCATCGGCCCCCAGTGCGGCGCCGTCTGGCGCAGGGTGTAGTCGAGCGGCGCGCCGGCGATCAGGCTCTTCACGCGCGCGCCGCCGGGCGTCACGGCGAAGTCGAGGAGTCGCGCGTCGGCGCCGGCCGCGATCCCGAACGTGCGGACCTTGCCGCCCCTGGCCTCGGCGGCCCTGGCGAGCTCGCCCGTCCAGGGATTGTCGGCGTTGAGGATCGCCGCCCCGCCCGGCTCGAGTCCTTCGAGGATTTCGGCCTTGGCCCTGGCGACGCCGGCGGCGCCGTCAACGAAATTCTCCACATGCACGGCTTCGACGTTGGTCACCGCCACGGCGTGCGGGCGAACCAGTCGCGAGAGCGGAGCGATCTCGCCGGCGTGATTCATGCCCATCTCGAAGACCGCGCGCTTCGTCGTCCTCGGCATGCGGGCGAGTGTCAGCGGCACGCCGATGTGGTTGTTGAACGACTTTACCGAGCCGTGGGCGTCGCCGGCCAGCTGCAGCCCGGCGAGGACGGCTTGGGTGACGCTGGTCTTGCCGACCGAACCGGTCACCGCCCCGCGTCGAGCCTGGGGCGCGCGGTCACGCGCCGCGGCGCCGAGGTCGCCCAGCGCGACAAGCGTATCGGCGACAATCACCGCCGGCGGCAGCACCGGTTCCGAGGCGAGGACGCCCGCGGCCCCAGCGTTCATGGCGGCGGGGACGAAATCATGGCCGTCGCGGACGCCCTTCAGAGCCACGAACAGGTCGCCCTGTTTGACCAGGCGACTGTCGATCTCGACGCCCGCGGCTGAGAACGCCGCGCCATCCAGCCGTCCCCTGGCGGCGGCGGCGATCTCGGCCGAGGTCCACAGCGGCTCAGACATGTTCGCCCCGCAAGGCGGCGGCGGTGACGGCGACGTCGTCGAAGGGATGGACGATGCCGCCGATGTCCTGACCTTGTTCGTGGCCCTTGCCAGCCACCACCAGGATGTCGCCCTTCTCGAGCCGTTCGACACCGGCCGCGATCGCCTCGGCCCGGCCGCCGACCTCGATCAGACCGCTGGCGCCGGCCATGACCTCGGCGCGGATGGCCTGCGGCGCCTCCGAGCGTGGATTGTCGTCGGTGACGATCGCGACGTCGGCGAGATCGGCAGCGATGGCCCCCATTTGCGGCCGCTTGCCGCGGTCACGGTCGCCGCCGGCCCCGAAGACCACAATCAGCTTGCCGGCGGCGTGGGGACGCAGGGCGGTGAGCACGGTGGCGAGGCCGTCCGGGGTATGGGCGTAGTCGACGTAGGCGACGCCGCCGCGCGGCCCGTCGCCCACCTTTTGCAGGCGCCCAGGCGCGCCCTGAACGCTCTCGAGCGCCGCCAGCACACCCTCCACCGGCTCGCCGGCGGCGATGCACAGGCCGGCGGCGACGAGGGCGTTGGAGGCCTGGAAGGCCCCCGCCAGCGGCAGGACGATCTCGAATTCGCGGCCCCAGGCGGCGATCCTGAGGCGTTGGCCGCCAGTCGCAGGGCGGCGAGCCATGAGGTTGAGCCCCTGGCCCATGGCGCCCACGGTCATCAGGGCGTGGCCATGGGTCCGCGCCGCAGCTGCGAAGACCCCGAAAGCGTCGGAGTCGGCGTTGAGGACGGCCGTACGGCCCCGCGGCAGCAAGGTCTCGAACAGGCGCAGCTTGGCGGCGCGATAGGTCTCCATCGTGCCGTGATAGTCGAGGTGATCCTGGGTGAGATTGAGGAAGCCGGCGGCCAGAAGGCGCACGCCGTCGAGGCGGCGCTGGTCGACACCGTGCGAGGAAGCCTCCAATGCGAGGTGAGTGACGCCGCGCTGCGCCAGGCCGCCCAGCATCTGGGCGACATCGGCGGCGTCGGGCGTGGTCAACCCAGGCGGCGTGAGTTGGTCCTCGCCTGCGCGCACGCCGAGCGTGCCCATGCTGGCCGAGGCGTGGCCGAGCTTCTCGAAGATCTGGCGGCAGAAAACCGCCACCGAAGTCTTGCCATTGGTGCCGGTGACGGCGACCACGGTCCGCGGCTGGGCGCCGGCCAGGGCCGCAGCCGCGAGCGCATAGGCGCGGCGTGGGTCGATCGCCCGCACCACCGGCGCGGCGATCCCCGGCAGGTCCTCGCCCGAAAGGATGGCGGCGGCGCCGGCGTCTAGCGCCGCCGGCACGAAACGGCGGCCGTCCACATGCGTGCCCGGCAACGCGGCGAACAGGAAGCCCGGGCGCACGCGTCGGCTGTCGGCGGTGACGCCGGTGATCTCAGGATCCACGACAAGATCGCGCCGAACCAGGGAAGAGAGCCGGGCCATCAGTCGCGTCCGGTCAGGGCGGCGGCGTCGACCGGGGCCTTGGGATCGACCACGGTGGCGGCGATGCGCTTGACGTGCAGGAACGGGGCGATGCGGGCGATGACCTTGCCGGCGATGGGCGCCGACACCTCACCGCCGGTCGTGAAGCCGCCGGTCTCGGGCAGGGGCTTGGGCTCGTCCATCATGATCAGCACGTAGTAGCGGTCCTGGTCGAACGGCCCGTCGGTCGGGAAGACAGCGGCGAAGGAAGCCAGGTTCAGCTTGCCCTTGTCATAGTGCCCGTGGACCAGCTTGGTGGCCGTGCCCGTCTTGCCACCGACCCGATAGCCCGGGACGTCGGCCTTGCGGCCGGTGCCGATGAGGGCGTTCAGGCGCATCAGATTGAGCATGGTGCGCGAGGTGGATTCCTTGATCACTCGGCGCCCAGCCACGGGCTGCTGGCCGGCCTCCAGTTTCCTCAAGGTCAGAGGGCGATAGACGCCGCCATTGAGGATCGAGCTCATGCCAGTGGCGATCATCAGCGGCGTGACCGAAATCGCGTGGCCGAAGCCCATGGTGGCGACGGTGTTCTCGCTCAACCGCGTCGGCGTCAGCGGCCGGGCCGACTCCACGAGTTCGCTCGGAGCCTTCTGATAGAGGCCGAACAGATGCCAGTACTTGTCCATGTTGGCAGCGCCGGCCTGCAGGGCCATGCGCGCGGCGCCTTCGTTCGAGGAGTGAGTGAACACCTCCCACAGCGGCATCTGGCCAAGCGCGGCATCCTGCTTGTCGTAATCGTGGATGGTCTGTCCCGGCAGGACTAGCGGATCGCGGACGTCATATTTGGTTTCGACGGTGGTCGTGCCGGCATCGAGACCCATGGCAAGGGTGAAGACCTTGAACACCGAACCTGGTTCGTAGACCGTCGCGGCGGCGTGGTTGACCATCGCGGCCGGGTCGGCCTTGCCGGGGTCGTTGGCGTCGAAGTCGGGCCAACTGGCCATCCCAAGGATCTCGCCGGTGCGGATGTTGACGACCATGCCGACCGCGTCCTTGACGCCGAAGCGGGTCGCGGCGTCGGCCAGTTCGTCCTGCAGGGCGCCCTGAACGCGCAAATCGACGGAGAGGGTCGTGGGCGTATCGCGGCCGGCGTTGTCGCGGATCTCGGAATCGAAGGCCTTCTCGACCCCGGCGAGACCGCGACCGCCCTTGTCCGAGAAGCCGATCAGGTGGGCGCCGGTGTTGCCGAGCGGATAGTCGCGGGCTGGCTCCTCGGCGAAGGTGACGCCGGCAAGAGCCAGATCGTGGAGACGGTCCTTGACCTCCGGCGCGACGCCGCTGGCGACGTAGTATTCCTTGTGCGGGCCGGTGAGCGCGGTGTCGAGGTGGGCCTGCGAAAGGGTCGGCAGGACGCTCAGAAGCGCAGCCTTGGTGGCGGCAGGGTCGTAGACTTCGCGCGGATTGATGTACATGCCGTAGCGGACGAGGTCGACCGCCAGGATCTGGCCGTTGCGGTCGACGAGGTCGGCGCGCGCCTCCGGCGCCAGTCCAGCGCCACGACCACCGGCGTTGAGGCCGGAGAACAGGGCCGCCTTGGTCGCCACCAGGCCGAGGGTCACGAAGGCGGCGGCGAACAGCGCCATGACGAAGAAGATGCGCAGGCGCGTATCGTCCTCCGCCTTGCCAGAGGCGCGGGCGCGCTCGATGGCCCGGTCGAGCCAGGCGAGCCAGACGCCCGGACCGCTGGGCCGCCAGACGCCTTGCGAGCCTTCGGGGATGGCGGTCACGGCTTGACGCCCTTGGCCGGAGTGGTCGCCTGGCCGCGCAGGGCGACCTGAGGCAGGGCGTCGGCCGTGGTCTCCTGCTTCGGATCGGCCGCCTGCAGGCCGAGATATTGCTTCGACAGCCGCTCGATGCGCCCCGGATCGTCCAGGTGGGCGATCTCGGCCCTGAGCAGGTGAATGCGGCTCTCTTCGTCGGCGATCTGCGCCTCGACCCCAGCGGTGTCGGCGCCCATGCCCTCGGCCAGGGTCTTGAAGGCGTAGCTGGTGAGCGCCAGGACGAGCAGGATCGCCAGGGCCACCAGATCGATCACCCGGAAGCCGCGATAGCGGCGGTTGAACACCCCCGCGAGCATCAGGCCGCTCGCTTCCACAGGGGTGCGGCCGTGCGCTCGGCGGCCCGCAGCTTGGCGGACCTGGCGCGCGGATTGGCCGCGATCTCGGCCGCCGAGGGGGCGCGAGCGCCGCGATGGATGAGCCGGAAGCTGGGTCTGACGGCCGCGCTCGGCGGAATGTGCCGCGAGCTTGAAGCGGTCAGACCGGCGCGCTCGGCCAGGAACGTCTTGACGATCCGATCCTCCAACGAATGGAACGTCACCACCGCCAACCTGCCGCCTGCCTTCAGTGTCCGCTCGGCCGCCACCAGGCCCGCCTCGAGTTCCGAAAGCTCGTCATTGACTGCGATTCTAAGGGCCTGGAAAACCCGCGTGGCCGGATGAATCCGTGCCCCGCGACGCCCGCCGAGGGCGTTTTCCACTGTTTCCGCAAAATCGGCCGTGCGCTCGAAGGGCCGCTCCGTACGCCGGCGCACGATTCGGGCGGCGAGACGGCCGGCCTGACGCTCCTCGCCGAACTCGCGAAAGATGCGCGCCAGCTCGGCCTGAGGGGCGCCATTGACAAGGTCGGCGGCGGACGGACCCTCGCCTGACATGCGCATATCGAGGGGGCCGTCGCGCATCAGCGAGAAGCCGCGCTCGGCCTCGTCGAACTGCATGGACGAGACGCCGAGGTCGAGGGCGACGCCGTCGACGGCGCCTTCCCCGAGCGCCTCGGCCATGGTCGAGAACGGCGCGGCGACGAGTCGGAAACCGCCCTGCGCCGCCAGAGCGTCGGCGAATGGCTTGACGCACGGGTCGCGGTCGAAGGCGGTGACCTGCGCGCCGGCCACAAGCAAGGCGCGGCTGTAGCCGCCGGCGCCGAAGGTGCCGTCGACGATGTGTTCGCCCGCCGTCGGGTTCAGGGCTTCCATCACTTCGGCGAGAAGGACGCTCTCGTGGCCGCTCATGCGCCCACACCTGCGGCGCGTTGCTGGGCCCGTAGGGCCGGCAGGCCGGCGCGGGCCAGCTTCAACTGTTCGGCACGGTGGGCGCGGAAAGCCTCGCGCGACCAGATCTGGAAACGCTCGCCCATGCCGACCAGCGCCACCCACTCGGTGAGGCCGAAGGTCTCGCACAGGCTCTCGGGCAGGGTGATGCGGCCTGCCGTGTCGTAGGGCATCCGCACCATCGCGCCCAGGACGCTGGTCTCCAGCGCCGAGCGCAGGGGGTCGCCGAAAGCGAGCTCGTCGATCACGCCTCGCCAGGTGTCGAAGAGCGCCTGGCCGCCGCCCTCCAGGCAGTCGTGCTCGATGGAAGGGAAGCAGAACACGCCATCGAAGGAGCCCGCTGCAGCGGCCCGGAACTCCTGAGGCACCAGGAGGCGCCGCTTGGCGTCCAGCTGCTTCTCAAAAGTGGAAAGGAACACCGCCGCCTGCCCCGGTTCCGCCCGACACAAACTGGGTTAACATGGGACTAATTGGGATACAATGACACTTGAGCCTCAGATCGTAAGATTTTGCTAACCGTGTTGGGACGAACGTCGCGCCCGCCCCCCGCAGTGAACGGGCGCGAACACGCGCGAAAAACGATCGGAAATGAGCGGATCAGACGGCCTGTAAGCCGGGTTCTGTGCCGCCCCCTTTGAGAGAGACGCGGCGGCCATTCCTCTGGACCGCCCGTTGCCGGACGGTTCTCGCGACCTACCCGGACGCCTGAGCCAGCGACGGCCCTGCCCACGCCACTCGCGCGGAGCGGACGCGGCGTCCCTATTCGGTCTTGCTCCAGGCGGGGCTTGCCATGCCGTCCCGGTCACCCGGTCCGCGGTGGGCTCTTACCCCACCCTTTCACCCTTACCCTCCTACGCTGAAGCTCCGGAGGGCGAGCCCTGAGAAGCCTTCGCGGAGCAGGGCGGTTTGCTTTCTGTGGCGCTATCCCTGGGGTCACCCCCGGCGGGCGTTACCCGCCGCCTTGTCGCCGTGGAGCCCGGACTTTCCTCCCCCCGCGCCTTTCGGACTTGCGGGGAGCGACCGCCCGGCCGTCTGATCCGCCTAGAGGGTGGTCGCCCCTTCCGTCGGCGTCAAGCTCGCGTGGCGCCGCGGACGGCGTGCGCATTGCGACTTTTTTGGCACGAGAATGTGGCGTTCGAGGACGATCCTCTCTAACCTTGCGCCATGCAAAAGCTTAAAGTCTCTCATCTTGCCGCCCTCACTGCCGCCGTCGCCGTGGCAGGCGCCGGCGCGTTGGCTCAGACCAACTCGTCCTCCAGCGCCTCGACCGCGCCTGTGTCTCAGCGGCCTGGCGACCGAAATCTCGAGTCGGCGGCGGAGACGCCGCTGCGCAACGCCAATCTGGTGAAGCAGGAAATTCCACCTGTGCTTACCGCCGCGATGGCGAATCCCTATGCCCGCCCGAGGCTGGTCTCCTGCAAGGCGATCACCGGAGAGGTCGCTAACCTCACTGCGGCGCTGGGCCCCGATTTCGATGCCGGAGTCGCCGGGGACCAGGGCCATCTCGCGCCTTCCGCCGTCAGGGTGGCGGCAAACACCTTCATTCCCTTCCAGGGCCTGCTTCGCTTCGTATCGGGCGCGGAGGCCCATGACCGCCAGGTCGTCAGAGCGATCATCGCGGGCAGCGCCAGGCGCTCCTACCTCAAGGGCCTGGGCGAGGCGCGGGGATGCAGATCGCCGGCGGCGCCGGCGCGGGCAGAGACCTCGGCGGCCACGCGCCATCGGACGCGATAGCCTGACAGCGTCATGGCCCGGCCTTTCGGCCGGGCCATACGTTCAGCCTCGCCTAGGTGCTCGGCGCCAGCGCAAAGGCGTTGACATCGGAGGCCGCGTAAGGACCGCCATCGAGCCAAAGAGCGCCCGTTCCGTCCGTCGCCAGGGAGTCGACCGACAGGTTTTCCGAGAACGCGGCGGCCGGGCAGGTTCCCAGCAGACTTCCAACGGGAGCCGAGTCCGAGAACACGGCGCCTGAAAGGGTGAATGGCGAGGCGCTCTGGAACACATAACCGCTGGCGCCAAGAACCCCACCGGAGCTTCCCCGATACACCTCGTAGCTAAAGGTGGCGAAGTTGAATGGCTCGGTGGCGACGAAGCTGAGGTCGAAGGTCACGGGAGTGTCGCCAGGCGGACTTTCGAGCATGCCGCACGGGCCGGCCGTGACCGTCGAGCCGCCAGTGCTTACGAGTTCGACCGGGTTGATCTGCGCCGTCACGGAGGCGTTGTCGATCCGCACCTTCAGGGAGAGGCTGAGGGCGTTCCCGGGGGTGGACGGATCGAGCGCGAGGTAGTTGTCGCCCGATCCGCTGGCCGTGTAGGGGGCCGGTGTCGAGCCGTCGTAGGCGGCCGCGGCGTTGGTGTCGACCGACACCTGGAAGGTCGCGACCGGCGCCGACACGACCTCGAACACGCCGGCGCCGTTCTTGTTCATCAGCTGCAGATTCAGTTGGATCGTGTGGCCGTTGGCGATCTTGGTGCTGTCGAGAGACGCGCTCAGGAAATTGAACGAGGTCCACTCGGCGTCGGCCGGCACGCCGGGATAAGACGTCACATCGAAGTCGGGGATCTGATAGGCGATGTTTCCGTCGGCGTCGGTGTCGAGCAGCGGGATGGCGCCATTCTCCCAACTGCTGTCAGTGAGCTCCCACACATAGTACCGCTCGACGGCGCCGGTGATCGGGGTGGGAGAACCACCGACCGGGTTGAGGCTGGAATCGAGCAGGTCGGTCCAGGTCCACAGGTAGTGCGTGGCCGGCGGGAGCGTCTCGCCAAACGCCAGATAGAGGCCCAGCGTCGATCCAAACGGGCAGAGCTGGTTGCCATAGGGATCGACCAGGTTGGTGCAGCCGACGTTCTTGATGCCGAGCACGCTGCTGGTGACGTCCTGCTGGATATTGGTGGCGATGCCCAGGCTGCCGATGGCCGTGAACCACACCGACCCGTCCGGCACGGTGGTCTGGCAACTGCAGGGCGGGATCGCGGCGTCATCCAGCGAGATGGCGATCGCCGTCCCGCAGGCGTAGCTCCAATAGGTATTGCACGGGAACGGCGGGTTGTAGACGGTGACCCAGCTTCCGCCGATCGACGCCTCGACCCAGACGTAGATATTCTCCGTGGTCGGCGCCCCAACGCCGTAGAGCCAGGCGTCGAAGTGACCGTTGCAGTCGGTGTAGACCTCCGCCTGCTCGACCACGCGATAGAACCAGGGCCAGAAGATCTCCCACCAGCAGAGGTGAGGCAAAAGGATCTCGGCGCGATTGAACACAACCTGCCGAATTGTCTCGGGCGTCGCGGCGCGGATCTCGTCCTCGACCTGGCTCGAAATTGGCCTCAGCGTGGCCGACCTGGCGCGCGCCCGGAGGTTCGACGACTGCGCGCGGTGGGCGGCGATCGCATCCGCCAGATCGGCGATGACGCTCTCGGGGATCCGAGGCTGGAGCCAGATCGGCAAGTGGAACCACCAGTCGACCGTACAGATGTGGACCCGCGCCTTGCACACCGGCCCGCTCTGCGCGACGCCGTTGACGGTGAGCGTATTGGCGACGTCGCCCTGGACGTCGCAGAACCAGATCTCCACCGGAGACACGCCGAGCTGAGACGGAATGCGCTGGACGACGATCTCATTCTTGCCCTCGGTGGCCGCCGACACCCGATAGGCGTTGGCTTGCGCAAGGGAGAAGACATCGATCTTGGCGGCCGGATAGTCGGCCGGGAATCCAGGCCCAACAAAGAGCCGACTTCCCTTGGCGCTGAGGTTCGATGAGCGAAGCCGAGCAGTGGAGCCCTCAAATGGGGCGCTCTCCGTGACTTTACCTGCAGCGCTCACAACATAGGCGTGCAAATGTTCCTGCGATTTGACGCCAGATTCGATTTTGACGACGACATTTGAGTCCGATTCCAGCTTCGCCATGATCTACATCCTCCACTAATCTAAGTTACAATTTTAAGATCCCCCACTTTTGTTTCGATACATCAGCTCACAAGCCTGACAGACTTGAAGAGATCACAAATGTCAGATGGCGGCGTTGACAGCCGGCGCAGGCGCCAGGCCCGATGACTTCGCTAGCGACAGCCAACACAAGCGTAAATAAACTAACGCGCACTTCGTCACCATACTGACGACAAACTGTTTTCATCGCCGGCGCTTCGCCCATCGCCGGCCCATGTTTGGAGCTTTACATATTTCATTACGGTAATCAGCGCCAGCGATTACTTTCACTCGCGACATTCTTTGTGCTGGGCCAGCCGCACAAAGCCGGCCCTCGCCGGCCATTCCAATGGGTTGAGGGTGGCGGTTCCACCGGCTTATCCACACAAGCGGCGGTCGGCGTCAGCGCCCGTGTCAGGCCGCGCGGCGCTCGGCGTCGCGCCATACGCGCGCGAAGAGATCGCGCTGGGCGTGGCTGCCGCCGATGCGAACCCACCCCTCACGGCTAGCGTCGAGCGCCGTCCGCGCGGTTTGAAAGTCGCCGCGGGCGTGGGCCAGAAGCCCCTCGCATAGGGGCGTCGCCACGGCCCGCCAGTCCTCGCCAGGCGCAACGCGCACTGCCGCCAGCAGGGTGTCGGCCTCCGGTCGATCGGACCGTGCGAGGCCGTATATATACTGGGCGGTGAGAAACGGCAGCGTCAGGTCGATACCGCGCGCGGCGACATGATCGGCGACATCGCGCCAGCGGTCGCCGACCGGAAGGCCGACCAGCTCGATCCTGGCCAACAGTGAGACCGCGCCAACCTGGTCCTGGGAATAGCTCTTATCCACGCCCCAGACATGGCGGTCCCAGATGGCAAGCGCCGCGGCCGGCCGGCCGCGCTCAAGCTCGAACAAGGCCTGGTGCCACCAGAGATGGGTGACCATGAACGAGTTGAGGCCGACCCAGCCACCGCAGTGGTCAGCCAGGAACGCCAGCCCCTCCTCGATCCGCCCCTCGCTCAACATGACGTGAGCGAGCGCGTGCTGCGCCCATGGCTCGCTGGGCTCGAGGGCCAGGGCGCGGCGAGCAGCCGTTTCGGCCTCCGCCAGTTGATGGCTCTCCTCGTGGGCGAAGGCGAGCATGGCCAGGAGGCGCGGATTGTCTGGGGCGACCGCCGCCTGGGCCACGCGCAGCATGGCGGCGGCGTCGCCGACGTTGAAGCTGAGATACTGACTGACCTTCGCCGCCGGCAAGTCGCGAGGAAAGGCGGCGACGATCGCCTCGAATCGACGCTGCGCCTCAGCTGCGTCACCTTCTCGCCAAACGGCCAGGGCCTCGACCCATTGTCGTTCGCGCTCGCTCGTCACCGCCGAGCGGGCGAGGGCTAGGAACGGCTCGGCCAGAGCCGGCCCGGCTGGCGCTTCGAGCAATAGCCAGAGGAGGCCCGCGTACGCATTCAGCATCGCGCTCGCCGGATGGCGCCCGGCGGCGCCGATCACGTCGCTGGCTCGCGCCTCGTAGGCGAGGAAATCGGCAACGAAGGCGTCGACGGCCTGGACCTCCGCTTTGTCGGCGGCGGTCAATGAATTGCCAAGGATGTCCAGCGCCACCGCCGCCTCGTATGTCCGAGATCACGCGCCCGTGCGCGTCGAAACCATCTCACCATGTTTAAAGTCGACGCCAAGGGCATTAAAAGGCCGGCCCGGCCGACTTCGCCGGCGACCTGGAGCCAACGGATGCGCCGCACCCCGCAGGACCTGAAGAAGCTCAAGGACCGCGGCGAGAAGATCGCCATGGTCACCGCCTACGACTTCCCCTCGGCGCGCCTGGCCGACCGTGCGGGCGCCGACGTGTTGCTGGTCGGGGATTCACTCGGCGCGGTGATCTATGGTCACGCCACCACCTTGCCGGTGACCCTGGACGACATCGTGCGCCACGCCGAAGCGGTGGTGCGCGGCAGCGCCGCCGCCTTGGTGGTCGGCGACCTGCCCTTTCTCACCTACGCCAGCGAGGCCGACGCGGTCCGCGCATCCCGCCGTCTGATGCAGGAGGCCGGCGTCCAGGCCGTGAAGCTGGAAGGCGGGCGGCCGATGGCGAGCATCGTCAAGCGACTCACCGAACTTGGCGTGCCGGTGATGGGGCATCTCGGCTTCACGCCCCAGTCCCAGATGCAGATCGGCCTCAAGGTCCAGGCCAAGACGGCGGCGGCGGCGCGCAAGTTGATGGAGGACGCGCGGCTGCTCGAGGACTGCGGCGCCTTCGCCCTGGTCCTGGAGCTGGTGCCCGCGCCGCTGGCCGAGGCGATCAGCCGGCGGCTGCGGATTCCTGTCATCGGCATCGGCGCGGGCGCCGGCTGCGACGGCCAGGTTCAGGTCTGGCACGATCTCCTCGGCCTCACCGAGGGCAAGCCCCCGCGCCACGCACGCCCCTACGCCGACCTCGCGCCGGTGATCGAGGCCGCGCTCACGGCATACATCGAAGACGTCCGAGCCGGCGCATTCCCAACCGAAGCTCAGAGCTCCGCGATGGATGCGGCCGAGCTGGCCAAGGCGCTCGGCCAGGCCGAGTAGTGCTGGTCGTCAGGACGATCGGCGAGGTCAGGGACGCCCGACCCCGCTTCGCCTCGCTCGGTCTCGTCCCGACGATGGGCTTTCTTCACGCTGGCCACATGAGCCTGGTCGAGCGCGCGCGGGCCGATTGCGGCGCCGTCGCAGTCAGCATCTTCGTCAATCCGACCCAATTCGGCGAGGCGCAGGATCTCGACCGATATCCGCGCGACCTTCCGCGCGACCTGGCGATGCTGGCCGAAGCGGGCGCCGATCTGGTGTTCGCGCCAGAGCCCGCCGAGATCTATCCCGCCGGCTTCTCGACCCGCATCGACGTCGGTGGGCCGACCGAGCCGCTGGAGGGGGCGAGCCGCCCCGGCCACTTCGTCGGCGTGGCGACGGTGGTCGCCAAACTGTTCAACATCTTCCAGCCGACCCGCGCCTATTTCGGCCAGAAGGACGCCCAGCAGACGGTGGTGATCCGGCGCATGGCGCGGGACCTCGACATGCCGGTCGAGGTGGTGATCAGCCCGACGGTGCGCGACGCCGATGGCTTGGCGCTTTCAAGCCGCAATGCCCGCCTCAGCGCCGAAGAGCGCACGCACGCCTTGACTCTGTTTCGGGCCCTCACGGCAGCACGGATGAGGTTCGAAGCGGGGGAACGCAGCGGCGCGGCCCTGCGGGAAGTGATGCGCGCGGTGCTTGCGGCCGAACCTGGCGTCGAAGCCGATTACGTCAGCGTCGCGGAGCTGGAAACCCTCGCCGAGCTCGACCGCGTCGACGAGCTCGCCCTCGCCTCGCTCGCCGCCCGTGTCGGGCCGGTGCGGCTAATCGACAATCTGATTCTCAGTCCTGGATCGTCGGCGGCCGCGTCCGACCATAGATGATCTGGTCCTGGTAGCCGCCCTTCCACCAGCCATAGCCGGCGAGAAGGCCCTCGCGCTGGAACCCGCAACGCTCGAGGAGCGCGCAGGAGCGGTCGTTGCCCGGCGTGACGAGGGCCTCCAGGCGGTGCAGTGAGAAGCTGCGCCAGCCGATTTCCATGACTGCTGGCAGCACGTCGCCCATCACCCCGCGCCCCTGCCAGCCGGCGCAGAGGTCATAGGCCACCTCGCCGCGCCGGCCGCGCTCGACGACGATGTGGTTGAAGCCGCAGGTGCCGACGAAGACGCCGTGCGTGCCGCGGATCGCCCATCGCACGCCGGCGCCCAGCGCCCGCTGATTCTGCGCCCAGGTGACGATGGCCTCGGCCTCGGCCATGTGAGTAAGCGGGTCGATGTCGAGGAACCGGGTCACCGACGGGTCCGAAAACTCTGCCAGCACGTCCGCCGCATCCGTCGGGGCGAGCGGCGCCAGGCGCCAGCGGCCGACCGTGAACGTGAGGTCGCCGGAAAGATCGGGATCGGGGGAGATCAAGCGGCGACCTGCTTGAGCAGCGCCATCAGCCGCGCCCGGGTGTCGCCGTCGGCGACGCCGTCGATGCGGCTCTGCACCCAGTGGCGTTGGAAGGCGGTGACCACCAGCGCCAGGTCGTCGTCAAAGCCGCCCTGGACCGGGAGGTCGTAGCCGAGCCGCGCCAGCGCCCCCCGCAGCACGATGACCGGCAGCCCCTCGTCGCCTGGGGCTAGCGCCGGTCCGGGGGCCGGCGGCGGCTCGACCCACAGGCCGTGGCCGGCGTCGGCCAGTTCTGACCATGGGAAGAACTCACCCGGATCCTCGCGGCGGCGCGGGGCGACGTCGGAATGGCCGAGGATGAGGGCGTCCTCGATCGTCCAGCGCTGGCGGATGTCGGCGAGCAGCTCGATCACCACGGCGATCTGCGCGGCGGTGAACGGCCGATAGCCCCATTCATGGCCCGGATTGACGATTTCGATGCCGATCGAGCGGCCGTTGGTGTCGTGGACGCCCTGCCAGCAGGAGACGCCGGCGTGCCAGGCGCGGCGAGCCTCGTCGACCAAGGCGAACAGACGTCCGTCCTCCTCGACGAGATAGTGGGCGCTCACCTTGGCCTCCGGATCAGTAAGGCGCGCTAGCGCCACTTCACCCGTCTCCATGCCTGTGTAGTGCAGCACGATCATGTCCGGCGGCGCGCGCCGGGCGTCGAAGTTGGGCGATGGCGCCCTTACGGGGCGCACCCGGCTAGGCCGCCTTGGCGAAGCTGAGCGCCTCGTAGCGGGCCAGGTGATGGTCGGTCGAGCCGAACACCCCCTCGATCAAGGTGGCGCGCTTGAAGTAGTGGCCGATGGCCATTTCATCAGTCATGCCCATGCCGCCGTGCAGCTGGATGGCGTTCTGGCCGACGAACTTGCAGGCCCTGCCGATCTGCACCTTGGCGGCGGAAACGGCCTTGGCGCGCTCGGCCGCCGGTTCGTCCAGCTTGATGTGCGCCATATAGGTCATGGACACCGCCTGCTCGACGTTGATGAACATGTCGACCATTCGGTGCTGCAGCACCTGGAAGGAGGCGATCGGCGCGCCGAACTGCTTGCGCTGCTTGGTGTAGTCCAGCGTGCCCTCGTGCAGCTTGCGCAGCACGCCGCAGGCCTCGGCGCAGGTTGCGGCAACGGCCTCATCCACCACCGCCTCGACCATCGGCAGGGCCTCGCCCTCCGGTCCAATCAGGGCCTCGGGGCCGACGGCGACGTTCTCGAAGATCACTTCGGAGGCACGCCCACCGTCCACCGTCGGATAGTCGCGGGTGACGATGCCCTTGGCGTCCTTGGCCACAACGAACACAGAGACGCCACCGAGGTCGCGGCGGTCGCCGCCTGTGCGGGCGGTGACCACCAGGTGGGTCGCGAACGGCGCGCCCACGACCACCGCCTTGGCGCCATTCAACACCCAGCCGGCGCCGTCCTTGCGGGCGGTGACGGCCAGATCGTGCAGGCAGTAGCGGGCCTGCGGCTCAGCCCAAGCGAAGGCGAAGCGCGCCTCGCCATCGATGATCTTGCCGATCAGGTCAGCGGCCGCCGGCGTTCCCGCGCGCTTCAGGAACCCGCCGCCGATCACCACGGTGCCGAGGTAGGGCTCGACCACCAGCGCCTTGCCGAGCTCTTCCTGCACGACCATCACCTCGGTCGCCCCGCCGCCGAGGCCGCCCTGGTCTTCGGGGAAGGTGGCGCCGAGCACGCCGAGATCCTGCGCCAGGGCCTTCCACAGCTCCGGACGCCAGCCTGCTGGCGAAGCAATGGCGGCGCGCCGCTTTTCGAAGTCATAGGTGTCGGCAAGCCAGGCCGCGACGGTGTCGCGCAGCAGGGTCTGCTCTTCGGTGAAGCTGAAGTCCATCGGAGTCCTCGGGTTCGGTGTTGGGCGCTAAAGGCCCAGCACCATCTTGGCGATGATGTTGCGCTGGATCTCGTTCGAGCCGCCGTAGATCGACGTCTTGCGGGTGTTGAAGTAGGTCCCGGCGACGCCGTGGGCGGCGTCCGGACCGACCGGGCCGAAGTTGTGCGGCAGACCGCGCAGATAGGGCGCGCCGTAGTGGCCGGCCGCTTCGAGGGCGAGTTCGGTCAGGCGCTGCTGGATCTCGGTGCCCTTGATCTTGAGGATCGAAGACTCCGGTCCCGGGCCCTTGCCGGAGCTTTCGCCCGCCAGGGTGCGCAGCTCGGTGTATTCCAGCGCCGTCAGGTCGATCTCCAGTTCGGCGAGCTTGCGGCGGAAGAAGGCGTCGGCGATCAGCGAGCCGCCGTCATCGGCCCGTTCGGTCGCCGAGACCTCGCGAATGCGCTCCAGGTTGCGCTTCGAGCGCGCCACCCCGGCGATGCCCGAGCGTTCGTGGGCCAGCAGCGCCTTGGCGCAGGTCCAGCCCTGGTTCTCGTGGAAGACCCGGTTCTCGACCGGCACCTTGACGTTGTCGAGGAAGACGTCGTTGACCTCGTGACCGCCCTCCAGAGTGATGATCGGTCGGACGGTGACGCCCGGCGATTTCATGTCGATGAGCAGGAAACTGATCCCGGCTTGAGGCTTGGAGGTGGGATCGGTGCGGACCAGGAAGAAGCCCCAGTCGGCGTGCTGCGCCAGGGTGGTCCAGGTCTTCTGGCCGTTGACGAGATAGTATTCCTTGCCGTCGTCGGCGGTGATGCGCTCGGCCTTGGTCTTGAGCGAGGCGAGGTCGGAGCCGGCGCCCGGCTCGGAATAGCCCTGGCACCACCAGATCTTGCCATCGCGGATGTCGGGCAGGAAGCGCTCCTTCTGCTCTTGCGTCCCAAAGGTCCACAGGACGGGCGCCAGCATCGATACGCCGAAGGGCAGGATGGCGATGGTGTCGGCTCGCGCCTGCTCCTCTGACCAGATGTATTTCTGGGTGGGAGTCCAGCCGGTGCCGCCCCACTCGACCGGCCACGAGGGCGCCGACCAGCCCTTGTTGGCGAGGATGCGGTGCCAGGAGAAGAAGTCCTCCTTGGAGAGCGCGTCTTCGCTCTGCTGCTTCTCGCGCAGCTGAGCAGGATAGTTCTCGGAGATAAAGGCGCGGGCCTCTTCCCGGAAAGCGGCGTCTTCGGGCGAGAAATCGAGGTCCATGGCGTTTCCCCTTTGCGATCGGCCGCGGAACATACGGGGGCGGCGGCGCTCTTGCCAAGTCCGCGACGCCGCCGTCACGTTCTCTTCATGACCCGGATCCTGACCTACAACGTCCACCGCTGCGTCGGGACCGACGGCCGCCTCGACGTCGGCCGAATCGCGGCCGTGATCGCAGCCGAGACGCCGGACATCGTGGCCCTGCAGGAAGTGGATGTCGGCCGGGCCCGCACCGGCGGCGTCGACCAGGCCCACGACCTCGCCAGGCGCCTGGGCATGGTCTCCCGATTCCACGCCGCGTTGCGGGTCGAGGAAGAGCAATACGGCGACGCCATCCTGACCTCCCGGCCCGAGCGGCTGGTGAAGGCCGGTCCCCTGCCCGGCCACCCGCGCATCCCACGGCTCGAACCGCGCGGCGCCCTGTGGGTGTCGATCGACATCGGCGAGGGACGGGAAATCCAGGTGATCAACACCCACCTCGGCCTGGTGCCGTACGAACAGCGGCTACAGGCCGAGGCCCTGGCCGGTCCGCAGTGGCTCGCCGCCGCCAGCGGCCCGACCATCCTGCTCGGCGACTTCAATGCCGCAGCGCGCACCATGGCGTATCGCATCGTGACGCGGCGCCTGGCCGACGCTCATCGAATGAGGCGGGGCGTACGTCCAGCGACCTTCCCGGCCACCATGCCAGTCCTGCGCATCGACCATGTGTTCGTGAATTCTGAGGTTCAGGTCAGAAACCTGCGCGTCGGCGCTTCAGCCTTGGCGCGGATCGCGTCGGACCATCTGCCGCTGGTGATGGACTTCGATCTCTAGAAAGAGAGAAGGCCGCTCCTTGGAGGAGCGGCCTCACAGTCTTCTGTCTCAGGTTAGCGGCTGCCCATCACCGCGCCGCCGTTCTTCGCCCACACCTGACAGGACCCGTCCCGTTCCGAGGCGTACTGGGGCTTCATCACCGAGCCGGCGTGATCGGCTTGGCTGCGCGCCTCGTCTCGGGCGCTGTCGGCGCGGTCGAGAACGGCCGGCTCGCGGGTTGCGCCCTCAGACTTGATGAGTGCGTTAATGCCGGCGGCGTCGGCCGGCCCGAGCGAGCGAGCCTGATAGAGGCCCTGGCAGCGGGCGGCGGCGATGTATTCGGCGTCGGTGAGGTGCGATCCAGACGCCAGGGCGGCGCCAGAGCTGAGCGCGACGCCGGCCAGGATCGAGGCAGCCGCGGCGATATTCCGAAGAGTTGACATGTCCCGTTCCTCCATGTGTTGGACAAGCAGGAACATGCACGACAGTCAGAGCAGTTTTCAAATTAAATAGAATAAATATTCGTTGCCATAAAACTGAAATATTGAGAATTGTTAATTTGACGCGTTGAATAATTAACTCGGCGTAATTGTTGTGGCGATTTGTGGGACAAATCTTGGCGGTCAGCCGGGCTCAGGGGTTGCGCGCAGGGCGCAGCCTGAGTCATCTGGCGCCATGAACGCCCCGCCACAGCCGATCGCCACGCCCTGCGTGCAGGTCTGCGTCGTCGATGGCGAAAGCGGTCTCTGCCTCGGCTGCCATCGTACGCTGGCCGAAGTGGCCGGATGGTCGAAGCTGACCCATGCCGAACGGGCAACCATCATGGCCGCCCTGCCGGCGCGTCGCAGCCGCATCCGACCCGAGAAGCTAGGCTTCGTCGGCCGCTAAGCGGGCGTCAACTCGCCAACGGTCGCCAAGGCGCGCTCGACCACCTCGACCCCGGCCCCAGGTCTGATCGCCTCGACGGTAAGGATTCGCCGCCAAGTCCGAGCCCCGCGGGCGCCGTGGAACAGCCCCAGCATGTGGCGGGTCATGGCCGGCAGGCGCGCGCCATCGGCGAGTTCGGCGGCCAGATAGGGCAGATGCCGTTCCACCGCCTCGCGGGGCGAGACGTCGGCCCCGGCCTCGCCGAAGAAGCGGCGGTCGACACCGCCGAGGATCGCGGGGGTGTGGTAGGCAGCGCGGCCCAGCATGACGCCGTCCACATGCGCCAGGTGGCGTTCGGCCTCGTCGAGATCGGCGATGCCGCCGTTGATGATAATGGTAAGTGTCGGCCGTTCGCGCTTCAGGCGGTGGACGAGGGCGTAGTCCAGCGGCGGTATCTCGCGGTTCTCCTTCGGCGACAGACCCTGCAGCCAGGCTTTGCGGGCATGGACGATGAAGCGGGTGACGCCGACAGCGGCGCACTGGTCCACGAGCGTGAAGAGGCTCTCCTCAGGGTCTTGCTCGTCCACCCCCAGCCGACACTTGACCGTAGCTGGCACGCGCACCGCCGCCGCGACGGCGGCCATGCAGGCGGCGACACGCGCCGGCGCCCGCATGAGGCAGGCGCCAAAGTCGCCGCCCTGAACCCGATCGGATGGACAGCCGACGTTGAGATTGATCTCGTCGAAACCGAGGTCTTCGCCGATGCGCGCCGCGGCGGCGAGTTCGGCCGGATCGGCCCCGCCGAGCTGCAGGGCCACCGGATGTTCGGCTGGCGCATAGGCCAGCAGCCGTGCGCGGTCGCCATGCAAGATCGCCTTGGCGGTCAGCATCTCGGTGTAGAGCAGCGCCCGGCGCGTGAGGGTGCGGTGGAAGGCCCGGCAGTGCCGGTCCGTCCAGTCCATCATCGGGGCGATGCAGATACGGTAGGCGGGAACGTCCATCGGCGCCTTATACCGTGGCGGTCGGATGTGGGGAAAAGCCGGCGCTGGCGCCGACCCCAAGGCGCCGCCTGCCTCTTGCCACTCGCGTGCGAGAAGGCTCAGATCGGCTCCGGGCTCTCGTTGGCGCTGCAGGAATGACGGGGGTTCCCGATGTATGATCTGCTCCGCGGCCTCACGGTGATCGAGGCATCGTCCTTTGTCGCGTCGCCGACCGCCGGGCTCTATTGCGCGCAGATGGGCGCCGAGGTGATCCGGGTCGACCAGATCGGCGGTGGACCGGACTTCCGGCGCTGGCCGGTGACCGCCAACAATGACTCCCTCTATTGGGAGAACCTCAACCGCGCCAAGAAGTCGGTCGCGCTCGACCTCGCCAGGCCCGAGGGACGCGAGTTGCTGCAGCGACTGGTGCGGGCGACCGGCCAGTTCATCACCAATTTTCCGGCGTCGGGCTTCCTTTCGCACGAGGTGCTGGCGGCGGGACGGCCGGATCTCGTCACCGTGCGGGTCATGGGTTGGGCCGATGGGTCGCCGGCCCTCGACTACACGGTCAATAATTCCGTCGGCTATCCGATGATGACCGGAGTGGGCCCCGAGCCGGTCAACCACGTGCTGCCGGCCTGGGATCTGCTCACCGGAGCTTACGCCGCCTTCGCTCTCCTGGCCGCGATCCACCACCGCGCGGGAACCGGCCAGGGCGCAGAGGTGCGTCTACCGCTGTCGGACGTCGCCATCGGCGCCGTGGCCAATCTCGGCGGCATCGCCGAGGCGCTTTCCACCGGTGAGAATCGCCCGCGGCTGGGCAATGCCGTCTACGGATTGTTCGGACGCGACTTCGTGACCGGCGATGGCGTACGCACGATGATTGTCGTGGTCACGCCGCGACAGTGGGCGAATCTCGTGTCGGCCCTCGATCTCGGCGAAGCGGTGGCGCGCATCGAGGCTGAGCGCGGCGTCGACTTCGCCAGGGAAGACGGCCTGCGATACATCCACCGTGACGCGCTCTATCCCTTGTTCGAGGCGGCGATCGCGGCCCGCGCCCACCCCGATCTCGCCGCCGCCTTTGACGCCGGCGGAATCGTCCACTCGGCCTATCGCACCCTGCTAGACGCGGCCCGCGACCCCGAGCTGGTGGCCAACAACCCGATCTTTGGCGCGGCGGAGAATCCCAGCGGCGTCGCCTATCCCGCGGCTGGGGCCTTCGCCACCGTTCCGCAGCTACAGCGCGGGCCGCCCCGCCCAGCCCCGCGCAATGGCGAGCATTCCGAAGAGATCCTGGCCGAGCGCCTCGCACTTTCTTCGGGCGAAATTGCGCGCCTGATCGACGCCGGTGTCGTCGGCGTCGCCTGATCGGAGGTCCCGGCGATGAGCGAATGGCAGGCATGGGTCGGCCGGCGGCAAACCCAAACCGATGGGATTGACCCGGGGCTCGCCGCGCGCTGGCTCGCCACCCTCGATCGCACCGCGCCGGCCGACGGGGCCACGCCACAGGGATTCCACTGGTGTCTCTGTCTGCCCGACGCGCCAACGGCGCGGCTCGGCCCTGACGGCCATCCACGGCGCGACGACAGTCCTGCTGGCTTCCTGCCGCCCGTGTCCCTTCCCCGCCGGATGTGGGCCGCGAGCAAAGTCGAATTTCTGGCGCCACTGCGGCCGGGCGAGGCCGTTACGCGCCACTCGCGGCTGGCGTCCGTGACCGAAAAACAGGGCGGCTCGGGGCGGCTGGTGTTCGTGGACGTCGAGCACGAGACCTTCGCGCGGGCGAGCCTGGCGGTGCGCGAGACGCAATCGATCGTCTATCGCGAGGCCGCTACGGCCGGGACGCCGGCGGTTCCTCCCCTGCCCGGTGATGAGCATTTCAATCCGGCCGGCTGGGACGCCCATCGGGCGCTGACGCCTGGCGAGGCGCTGCTGTTCCGCTATTCGGCGCTGACCTTCAACAGTCACCGCATCCACTACGATGCGCCCTACGCCGAAGGCGAAGAAGGCTACCGCGGCCTGGTGGTGCAGGGACCGCTGACCGCCACTCTGCTGCTCGATCTGGCCCAGCGCCAATTCGGCGACAATGCCTTGAAGCGCTTCGCTTTTCGCGGCGTGTCACCGGCTATCGCCGGCGAGGCCCTTCACCTCGTCCTGCGCGGGGCGCCAGACGCTATCGAATTGGCGGCCTTCGCCAGTGACGGACGTCAGGTTATGTCCGCCGCGGCGGCCTTGTGACACTGGCCCGTCACAGGCACAGAAGCTTCGCATTGCGCCGCTAGACTGCCCGCCATCCTCAAACGCAGGAGGCGTCTCAATGAACAGCGAACCGGAACCCACCGCTGAAGCGGTCGTCGACGACATCGACCATGTCCTTGGCCATTCGTGGTTCTTCGATCCCCTGACCATTCAGGTCTCCATCGCCGGCGGCAAGGTGACTCTCTCCGGCCACGTCCGCTCGCAACGGGAACGTCGCATGGCGGCCGCCGCGGCTTGGGCCCACGAGGGCGCCACAGATGTCGATAATCGCTTGGTCGTCGCCGAGACCTAGGCGCCGCGCCTGAAACTCGACCCTTCTGAGGTCATTCAAGCCCGCGCTCATCCGTTCTCGAAATCCGCCGCGTTGTCGCCCAGCAGGAAGCGCGGCCCGGCGCCGCCGCGGGCGGCGCGGTCGCCGGGATTGTAGAGCGCGCAGCGATCGAGCGAGAGGCAGCCGCAGCCGATGCAGCCATCGAGGCGGTCGCGCATGCGCTCCAGCATGGCGATGCGCTCGTCCAGCGCGCCCCTCACCTGTTCGCCGATCTCCGCCCACTCCTGACGCGAAGGGGCGCGGCCTTCAGGTAGGGCGCGCAAGGCGGCTTCGATCTCGGCGAGGCTGAGCCCGAGCTTTTGCGCGATCAGCGCAAAGGAGAGCCGTCTCAGGTCGGCGCGCGGGAAACGGCGCTGGTTTCCGGCCGTGCGGACCGCCGCCACCAGGCCGCGACTCTCATAGTAGCGGATCGCCGACACCGAGAGGCCGGTGCGCGTGGCGACTTCTCCGATTGTCAAAAGGTTGCGGGGCGCAGCGCTCATAACTTTGTCTCTTGACCTCAAGTTAGCTTGAGGTTTCACAACCATCAACATCAACTTGATGGAGCCCGGCATGAACGCCCCGAAGATCGAACATGTGAACCTGACCGTCCGAGACCCGGATCGCACCGCGCGCCTGATGGGGGTGATCTTCGGCTGGCGCGAGCGTTGGCGCGGGCCCGCCCTCAACGGCGGCCGGACGATCCACGTCGGCTCCGAGACGCACTACCTCGCCCTCTACACGCCTCAGCAAGGTCCGGGTGACGAGGCTTTCCACAAGGGTCGACCCCTGAATCACGTCGGCGTCGAGACCGACGATCTGGACGGAGTCGAGGCGCGGGTCATCGCCGCCGGACTGAAACCCTTCAACCACGGCGACTATGCGCCGGGTCGGCGCTTCTATTTCTTCGACCCGGACGGCATTGAATTCGAGGTGGTCAGCTACGCCGCCAGCGTCTAAGTCAACAATCATTGACATAGACTTGCGGCGGACCGAAGCTCGCGGCGAGGCTGGGAGAACCCGGCCGCAACGGAGGACGCCATGACGCTCGCCATGGAGCGCGCCGCCGACGTCGAGGACGTCCGCGCCATTCCGCTCGCCGCGCTCAACCCTGCTCGCACCGACCGCTTCCAGGCCGACACCATCTGGCCGGTGTTCGCGCGTCTGCGGCGGGAGGACCCAATCCACTTCACGCCGGACAGCGAGTTCGGGCCTTACTGGTCGATCACCCGCTGGAACGACATCCTGGCGGTGGACACCGACCATGAGGCCTTCTCGTCGGCCGAAGGCATCGGCCTCGTCAACAAGGCGATGATGGAGGAGCAGGAGAAGGCGCTCAAAGCCATGGGTATCGAGCCGCGCCGCCGCGGCGGGGCGGGCTTCATCACCATGGATGAGCCCGAGCACAGCGTGCATCGCAAGGCGGTGAGCCCGACCGTGGCCCCGGCGAACCTCGCCAAGATGGCCTCGATTGTGCGCGAGCGGGCCGGCGCGATTCTCGACGGCCTGCCGATCGGCCAACCGTTCGATTGGGTCGACCTGGTCTCCAAAGAGCTCACTGCCATGACCCTGGCGACACTCTTCGACTTTCCCTTCGAGCAACGGCGCAAGCTGCCCTACTGGTCCGACATGTTCATGAACCAGCCCGGACACGGACCGGCGAAGAGCTGGCGGCACAAGGCCGAGTCAGCGATTGAGTGCTTCGGCGCCTTCCGCGAGCTGTGGAATCAGCGCCTGGAGGCGGAACCTGGGATCGATCTGATTTCGATGCTGATCCATCACCCGGAGACGCGGGCCATGTCGGAGGAGCAGTATCAGGGCACGGTGGTGCTGCTCATCGTCGGCGGCAACGACACCACCCGCAACACCATCTCGGGCAGCGTCTACGCACTCAACAAGAACCCGGACCAGTACGACAAGCTGCGCGCCAATCCAGGGCTCGTTTCATCGATGGTCTCCGAGACGATCCGCTACCAGACACCGCTGGCGCTTATGAGCCGGCAGGCGACGCGCGACGTGGAGCTGGGCGGCAAAACCATCCGCAAAGGCGACCGGGTGGTGATGTGGTACATCTCCGGCAATCGCGACGAGAGCGTGATCGACAATCCCGACGCCTTCGTCATCGACCGCGAGCGGCCGAGGCAACATCTGTCGTTCGGGTTTGGCATCCACCGCTGTGTCGGCAACCGTGTCGCCGAAATGCAGCTGACCATCATCTGGGAAGAGATCCTCAAGCGCTTCCCGCGGATCGAACTGGTCGGCGAACCCGTGCGCTCCTACTCCTCGTTCGTGCACGGCTATGAGAGCATGCAGGTCGTGATACCGGCGCGGGCCGTGAGCGAAACCCTCGAGGCCGCCCCGCCTCGCAAGCGGGACGCTGAGGCGACGCGAGGCCGCATCCTGGCGGCGGCGATGGATCGCTTTGCGCGCCTCGGCTACGAAAGCGCTGCCCTGCGCGACATCGCCTCTGACGCTGGCGTGGATGTCGCCCTGATCGGCCGCTACTTCGGCGGCAAGGAGGGCCTCTTCACCGAGGCGCTCAAGGCGTCCATCCACCCTCGCCTGTTGCGCCAGTGGGATCACGCGAGCCTGGCGCGCGAGGTGGCCGCGCATATGGCCGACGGCCCCCACGATGACGAGGGGCGCCACCACAGCTTTCAGTTCCTGCTGCGCGCCGCGACCTCGCCGGCAACTGCCCCATTGCTAAACCTGGCGGTGCAGGAACGTTTCCTCGGCCCGATCGGCGACTGGCTGGGGGGCGAGGACGCCCTGCCCCGCGCCCGCGTCCTCGCTGCAGCCTACATCGGCTTTCTCGTCGAACGGCTGATCCGGGGCAAGGCGCTGGAGGCGCGCGAGCGGGAGGTGTTCATCGCGCGGGTGACGGCCGTCCTCGAGACCCTGATCTCAGATAGCCCTCAGAACTTCCGCGAGATCCCGATATAGACCTGCACGCTTGGCGTCGCTCGGTTGAGGCCGAAATTGGCCCCGGCGTCGAACTGCAGGCGCGGGTTTGCGATCCAGGCGACGGCGGCGTCGGCGGTGGTCTGGGTCACTTCGCCGGCGGGATCGAAATTCCAGGCGCTCCAAATCTCGCCGGAAAGCGAGACATTCTCTGGCAGGCTGAGCGTCAGGCTGAGGCGCTGGGCGGTAGCCACGTGACGCCCGTAGTCGCGGGCATCCTTGAACGTGTCGAGCTCCGGCTCGGTGGTCAGCGACCAGGCATCGTTGATCTTCCAGGTCGCCGGCGCCAGCGCTCCGCCTTCGACGGCGCCATTGCCGAGCCCGGCGCGCGCCGTTGGCGCCTTGATCCAAGGGATGATGTCGGCCGTCACAGCGCCCTTGTCCAGATTGAGAAAGGCGTACTTGAGCCGCACGTAGAGGTCGCCGACACCCGAGACCGTGCTCCCGCCGGCCGGCGTTTGCTGAGTTTGCGCCAACTCGAAGGAAGCGATGTTGACCTCGATGTCGAGGTTTGGCGTGAGGCCGAACTTCATTGTCGGATTGAAGACCAGCCAGGTATCGGTCTTCACCCCGCCCGTGTCCTGGAACGTGGCGTTCACGAGGTCTGCCTCGATCTGGAAGTGGCCGGGGTCGACGGTGCATGTATTGTCGGATTTGGTCGGACGGTCGGTGCAGATCGCCGTGGGCGCGGCGGATGCCGGGTTAGCCACAGTCTGGGTCCATGCCGGGAGCGGAAGAGCCGTCAGGCCGAGCGCAAACGCAGACCAATGGCCGATCCAGATCAAAGGACGGGCTCCGGACGAGGTGTGAAGACCGGTCATTCAGGGCGTCTTTACAGGTTCTTTATGCGGGCCAAACGCAATTCACATAGCGCCCTTACGGACCTCGGGCCTAGTTCCGCGGTTCACAGTTTCACCACAGGGCAGACATGTCCGATCTGATCTATCTCATCGTAGGCGGCGGCGTCATGCTGCTCTTCGCCGGATACGCCGTCCTGCTCAAGCGAGCCTGACCATGCTCATGATCATCATCTACGGCGCGGCTGCGGTGGGCATCGCGGCCTACATGATCGCGGCCTTGCTGCGCCCCGACAGGTTCTAGCCCCGAGACACGGGCGCCGACGTTCAATCAAGAAGGAGACCTCGCCATGAACGTGCGAGGCTGGGCCGAAATCCTCTTCACCATCGCCGTGACCCTGACCCTCGCCTGGCCGCTCGGCCTTTATCTGGCGCGGGTCTGGCAGGGCGGCCGCACGTGGCTCGACCCGGTTCTGCGGCCGGCCGAGGGGGTGCTCTACCGCGCCTTCGGCGTGAAGCCCGACAAGAGCCAGACCTGGCTGGAATACGCCTTCTCCATGCTGGCCTTCAGCATCGCCAGCTTCGTCGTGCTCTACCTCATCCTGCGGTTCCAGAACCTGCTGCCGCTGAATCCGCAGGGCTTCCCGGGCACGAGCCCAGACCTGGCGTTCAACACCGCCATCAGCTTCATCACCAACACCAACTGGCAGTCCTATACGCCCGAGGCCACCGTCTCCAGCTTCTCGCAGATGGCGGGCCTGACCTCGCACAACTTCCTTTCGGCCGCCGCCGGCATCGCCCTCGCCGCCGCCGTGGCGCGCGCCTTCGCCGCCAACCGCAGCGAGGGCCTTGGCAACTTCTGGACCGACCTGACGCGCATCAGCCTCTACGTCCTGCTGCCGTTCTCGCTGGTCATCGCGCTCACCTATGTGGCGCTCGGCGAGCCGCAGACCCTGGCTGCGCATGTCAACGCCATGGGCGTGGAAGGGGCCAAGCAAGCCATCCCGCTCTACCCCACCGCCAGTCAGGAGGCGATCAAACAGCTCGGCACCAACGGCGGCGGCATATTCAACGCCAATTCCGCCCACCCGTTCGAGAACCCGACGCCGCTTACAAACCTCATCGAAGAAGTATCGATGAATGTCTTGGCCTACGCCTGCGTCATCGCTTTCGGGATCGTCGTGGCGGCCAAGAAAGAGGCGCGGGCGCTCGTCGCCGTAATGGCCCTCTTCGTCCTTGCCGCCTCGGCGACCGTCTATTGGGCGGAAACCCAGCCCGCTCCCGCCCTGCACGCGGCCCACGCCGTCGCGCAGGTCAACATGGAGGGCAAGGAAGTGCGCTTCGGCGCGCCGGCCACGGCCGTTTGGACCGCTTTCACCACAGGGGCCTCCGACGGCGGCGTCAACGGCGTGATCGACAGCTACATGCCGCTCGGCGGCGGGGCGGCGATGTTCATGATTCAGTTGGGCGAGATGCTGCCGGGTGGCGTCGGCTCGGGCCTCTATGGCATGGTGGTCATGGCGGTCATCGCCGTATTCGTGGCCGGCCTGATGGTCGGACGCACGCCCGAATTCCTCGGCAAGAAAATCGAGGCCCGCGAGGTCAAGTTCGCCATGCTGGCGGTCCTGATCCTGCCCCTGTCGATCCTCGGCTTCTCGGCCGTGGCGGCGGTGCTGCCTTTCGCCCTGAAGGCTCTGACCAACCACGGCCCGCACGGGCTCTCCGAGATCCTCTATGCCTATTCCTCGGCGACCGGGAACAACGGTTCGGCCTTCGCCGGCCTCACGGCGACCACGCCCTACTGGAACACCACGCTCGGCATCGCCATGCTACTCGGCCGGTTCGCGTATGTTGTGCCGGTGCTGGCCATGGCCGGATCGATCGCCGTCAAGCCCAAACTGAGCCCCACCGCCGGCACCCTGCCCACCCACGGCCCGCTGTTCGTCGGCCTGCTGGCCGGCGTGATCCTGATCATGGGCGGGCTGCAGTTTTTCCCCGCCCTCGCCCTCGGCCCGATCGTCGAGCATTTCCAGGCCCTGGCGGCGGTTCGCTGAGCCCTTCGGAGACCTGACCTTATGACCTCCGTTCCCATTCATCTCGGCGAGCACCGTCGCACGGCCGTCTCTTCCACCACGCTTTCGGGCGCGGTGATGGCCCGCGCGGTGCGCGATTCGTTCGCCAAGCTCGACCCCCGCCAGTTGGCCCGCAACCCGGTGATCCTGGCCACCGAAGTGGTCGCGGCCCTGGCGACCATCTCGACTCTCGACGCCTTCCGCACCGGCGTTCACCCCTGGTGGGCGCTGCAGATCGCCCTGTGGCTGTGGTTCACGGTTCTGTTCGCCAACTTCGCAGAGAGCATCGCCGAGGGGCGCGGGAAGGCGGCGGCCGATGCCCTGCGCAGCCAGCGGGTGGACGTAAAGGCTAAGCTGATCATCGACGATCAGGCCGGCACGATCGTCCCGACCGCGGCCTACAAGCTCAATGTCGACGACGTGGTGCTGGTCGAGGCCGGCGACATGGTCCCCTCCGACGGCGAGATCGTCGAGGGCGTGGCTTCGGTCAACGAGGCGGCGATTACAGGCGAATCCGCGCCCGTCATCCGCGAGAGCGGCGGCGATCGCTCGGCGGTGACCGGCGGCACCACCGTGGTTTCCGATTGGATCAAGGTGCGGATCACCGCCGCCGCCGGCCAGACCTTCCTCGACCGGATGATCGCCATGGTCGAGGGGGCTGAGCGGCGCAAGACGCCGAACGAGCTGGCCCTGACTGTGCTGCTCGCCGGCCTAACCTTGATCTTCTTGATCGCGGTGGCCACCCTCCTCGGCCTCGGCCGCTACTCCGGCGTGAACCTCGACCCGCTGGTGCTAGGCGCGCTGTTCATCTGCCTGATCCCGACGACCATCGGCGGCCTGCTCTCGGCCATCGGCATCGCCGGCATGGACCGCCTGCTTAAGGTCAACGTCCTCGCCACCTCTGGGCGCGCGGTAGAGGCCGCGGGCGACGTTGACACTCTGCTGCTCGACAAGACTGGCACCATCACCCACGGCGCCCGCATGGCCGCCGAGGTGATCCCGGCCCCGGGCGTCCGCGCCGAAGCGGCGATGACCGCGGCGATGATCGCCTCGCTGGCCGACGAGACGCCGGAGGGACGCTCGATCGTCGAGCTCGCCCAGCGCGACGGGATCACGGCCGAACCGCCGGCCAATTCCACGCCCGTGCCGTTCAGCGCCCAGACCCGTCTTTCGGGCCTCGACGCCGAGGGTCGGATATGGCGCAAGGGCGCGGTGGATGCGGTGCTGCGCCTGCTGGGCCACACCCAGGCCGACATGCCGGCCGAGTTGGCCGCCGCCGTCGACCGCATCGCGCGCTCCGGCGGCACGCCGCTGGCCGTCGCCGAGAACGGCGCTCTGGTCGGCGTCATCCACCTCAAGGACGTGGTCAAGGCCGGTGTGAAGGAGCGCTTCGCCGACCTGCGCCGCATGGGTCTGCGCACGGTAATGATCACCGGCGACAATCCGGTCACCGCCGCGGCCATCGCCTCGGAAGCCGGCGTCGACGATTTCCTGGCCGAGGCGACGCCGGAGGATAAGCTGCGCCTGATCCGCGAGGAGCAGGGCCGCGGCCGCCTCGTCGCCATGTGTGGCGACGGCTCCAACGATGCCCCGGCCCTGGCCCAGGCCGACGTGGGCGTGGCCATGCAGACCGGCACCCAGGCGGCCCGCGAGGCCGGCAACATGGTCGATCTCGACAGCGACCCCACCAAGGTCATCGAGATCGTCGAGGTGGGCAAGCAGATGCTGATCACCCGCGGCTCCCTGACCACCTTCTCCATCGCCAACGACGTGGCCAAGTACTTCGCCATCATCCCGGCCATCTTCGTGGTCCAGCTGAAGGCCCTGGGCGCGCTCAACATCATGGGCCTGAACACGCCGCGCAGCGCCATTCTGTCGGCGGTGATCTTCAACGCCCTGATCATCGTCGCCCTGATCCCCCTGGCCCTGAAGGGCGTGCGCTACCGTCCGATCGGCGCGGCCAAGCTGCTGCAGCGCAACCTGCTGATCTACGGCCTCGGCGGCATCATCGCGCCCTTCCTCGGCATCAAGGCCATCGACCTTCTGATCACCACTCTCGGCCTCGCCTAAGGCCTGTCGGAGCCCCCCATGCTCAAGGACATTCGCCCCGCCATCGTCTCGACGGTCCTCCTGACCGTGCTGCTCGGGATTGGCTATCCGCTGCTCGTCACCGGCATCGCCAAGCTCGCCTTCCCCTGGCAGGCGGACGGCAGCCTGGTGCGCGATACCGCCACCGGGCGCCTCATCGGCTCGGCCTTGATCGCTCAGCCTTTCGCGCGCGCCGAGTACCTGCATCCCAGACCCTCGGCGGCGGGGAACGGCTATGATGCAACCAGTTCGGGCGGCTCGAATCTCGGCCCGCTCAATCCCGACCTGACGACGCGGATCGTCAAGGACGCCGCCGCTCTGCGCGCCTCCACCGGCAAGGCCGAGGTCCCCGACGACGCGGTCACCACGTCCGGCTCGGGCCTCGATCCCGATATCTCACCAACCTACGCCTACCTGCAGGTCGACCGCATCGCCAAAGCGCGTGGCGCGACGCCCGCGGCCGTGCGCGCCATCGTCGCCGCCCACGTGCAAGGCCCGGACCTCGGGTTCCTTGGCCAGCCGCGGGTCAACGTACTGATGACCAACCGCGCACTGGACGCGGCCGTGCCGAAAGCTCAGCCTAGGCCTTCATGAATCCTGCCGAGCCCCGCCGCCCCGACCCGGACGCGCTTCTCGCCGAAGCGGCCAAGGCGGGGCGCGGCCGGCTCAAGGTCTTCCTGGGCATGGCCCCGGGGGTCGGCAAGACCTACGAGATGCTTGCCCAGGCCGCCCGCCGGAAGGCTGAAGGCGTGGACGTGGTCGTTGGCGTCGTCGAAACCCACGGCCGGCGCGAGACCGAGGCGCTTACCCGCGACCTCGAGATCCTGGCGCGCAAGCCGATCGAACACCGCGACCGCACCCTCATGGAGTTCGACCTCGACGCGGCCCTGGCCCGCAGGCCGGGTCTTCTGCTGGTCGATGAATACGCCCACTCCAACGCCCCGGGCTCGCGTCACACCAAACGCTGGCAGGATGTCGAGGAACTGCTGGCGGCCGGAATCAATATCTGGACGACGCTCAACGTCCAACACGTCGAGAGTCTGGTGGACGTGGTCTGGAAAATCACCGGCGTGCGCCAGCGCGAGACGGTGCCGGATTCCGCCTTCTCCAGGGCTGACGATATCGAGCTGGTCGACATCACTCCCGACGAGCTTCGCCAGCGCCTGGCCGAGGGCAAGGTCTATCTGCCCGATACCGCGCGCCTGGCCGCGACCAACTTCTTCAAGCCCGAGAATCTCACCGCCCTGCGCGAGCTGGCGCTGCGCCGCATGGCCCTCACGGTCGACGACCAGCTGGTCGCGGCCATGCGTCAGAAGGGCGTTGAGGGGCCGTGGGCGGCGGGCGAACGGATCGTGGTCCTGGTCGCACCCGGTCCCGAGGCTGACGCCCTGGTGCGGGCGGGCAAGCGCCTCTCCGACATGATGATGGATGCGCCCTGGACGGTCGCTTACATCGAACGGCCGAACAAACCCTCGCCTGACGCGGCCCGCGCGGCGGCCCTCGGCGCGGCGTTCAAGCTGGCCGATCAACTCGGCGGTACGACCGTCGTCCTCACCGGTGACGACATCGTCCGGGCTCTGCTTGAATACGTCAAACGCAACAACGTCACCCAGGTGGTGGTCGGACGATCTCGCCGTTCGCGCTGGCGGACGCTGTTCGGCCGCTCGCTGGTGGCGGCGTTGCTTGAGGGCGCCTCCGGCGCAGCCGTGCACGTCATCACCGAAGGCGGCCAGCCGCAGATCCCAGCGCCGCGGCCGCGCACTTCGCGAGCGGCGTTCTGGCGCGGCGAGATCGCCTCGATCGGATTCGTCGGCATTGCCGGACTTATCGCCGCGGCGGTGGACCAGCTGCACCAGGACGCCAACCTGGCGATGATCTTTCTGGTCAGCGTGCTGGCCAGCGGGCTTGCCTATGGTTTCTGGCCGGCGGTGACCGCTGCGGCGCTCTCAGCCCTCGCCTACAACTTCTTCTTCCTGGAGCCGCGGCTGTCGTTCGTCATCGGCCACGCCACGGACGTGCTCACCTTCGTGGTCTTTTTCATCGTCGCCATGGCCACCGGCTGGCTCACTGGCCGAGTGCGCGACCAGGCCGTGGCGACCTCCCGCCGGGCCACGGCGATTACTGCCCTGCTGGCCGCCAGCCGCCGCCTCTCGGGTTCAGCCGAACGGGGTGACACCGCCCGTGCGCTCGCCGAGCAGCTCGCCGCCGCCACTGGCGGGCAGGCGGTGGTGCTGCTGCCCAAGGGCGAGGACATCGCAGCCGTCGCCGGTTCGCCGAACCTGCCGGCGCTCGGGCCCGGAGACCTCGCCGCCGCGCGTTGGACCTGGACCCACGGTGAGGCGGCCGGCGCTGACACTGGCACCCTGCCAAACGCCGCCTGGACTTTCCGCCCGCTGCAGGGAGCCCGGAAGCGGTCTGGCGTAGCCGGCGTCGAAGCCAAGGCGATGCGCGAGGAGGAGAGCGAACGCTTCGTGCTCGCCCTCCTCGAGCAGGGCGCCGTGGCCCTGGAGCGGGCCGAACTCGCCGCGGACGCGGCCGACGCCGAGGCGCTCCGGCGGTCCGACAAACTGCGCTCGGCCCTGCTCAACTCGGTAAGCCACGACCTTCGCACGCCGCTCTCCACCGTTCTGGGCTCCGCCACCACCCTGCTCGAATACCGCGACTCTCTAGACGAGGCGGCCAAGGCCGATCTTCTCACCAGCATTCGTGAGGAGGCCGAACGCCTGAACCGCTACGTTGGCAACCTGCTCGACATGACCAGGCTTGAAGGCGAGGGCCTCGACATCCGCAACGATTGGGTGGACGTGCGGGACGTGCTTGGCGCGGCGGCCGACCGCGTCTCCCGGCGACTGGGCGGGCGAAAGATCAGCCGCGACTTTCCGTCCGACCTCGCCTTCGTCAAGGCTGACACCACCTTGCTCGAGCAGGCTCTGGTCAACATCCTCGAGAACGCTGTCGCTTACAGCCCTGACTCTTCGACGATCGAATTGGCCGCCTACGAGGACCGCAATAACGTGGTGATCAGCATCGAGGACGAAGGCCGCGGCATCCCCACCAGCGAGCTGGAGCGGGTGTTTGAGAAGTTCCGGCGCATGGAGGAGTCCACCGATCGCGGCAAGGGCGCAGGCCTCGGCCTTGCCATCTCCAAGGGCTTCGTCGAGGCCATGGGAGGACGCATCGCCGCCGCCAGCCCCATTCACGAAGGCCGCGGCACACGCATCTTGATCAGCTTGCCCAAGGACGCAAGCGCCCAGAGACTCTCGGCATGAGCGGCCACAAGCAACGCATCCTGGTGGTCGACGACGAGCCGCAGATCCACCGCTTCCTCGATCGCGCCCTGGAGGCCGCGGGATTCGAACCCGTGCGGGTGGAGACGGGTCGCGGCGCGCTGTCCGAAATCGCCCACCGTCCGCCCGATGCGGTGGTGCTGGACCTCGGCCTGCCCGACATGGATGGCCAGGACGTGCTCCGCGACCTGCGCGTCTTCTACGCGGGGCCGGTGATCATCCTCTCGGCCCGCGACCGGGAACTGGAAAAGATCGAGGCGCTGGACGCCGGCGCCGACGACTACGTCGAAAAGCCGTTCGGGGTCGGCGAGCTGCTGGCGCGGCTCCGCGTCGCCCTGCGCCGCCATCGGCCGAGCAAACAGATCGAGGTGATTCACGTCGGCGACCTGGTGATCGACCTGCCGCGCCGAATGGTCACCCGCAGCGGCGAGATGGTGCGCCTTTCCCCCAAGGAATACGACCTGCTTGCCCGCCTGGTGGAGGCGGACGGGCGGGTGCTGACTCACAAGGATCTGCTGGTCTCTCTGTGGGGACCGGCTCATGCCGAGGACACACAGTACCTCCGCGTTTTCATCGGCCAGCTGCGGCAGAAGATCGAGCCAGATCCGTCCGCCCCCCGACTCATCCTCACCCAGCCGGGCGTCGGCTATCGCTTCCTGCCTGAGGACATGATCGCGACTTGAGCCGTCACGAGCGGCGGGATTCATGAGCCATGAAACGGATCGAACGACGGCGGCCGGCGCCGCCTGCTGCGTCAGTCCAATGGGGAGGCTGGCCGTTCGTTCCGCGGCTATTCCATTCCGAGCGCCTGGGCGACCGCCTTGTAGGTGATCTTGCCCTCGCGGATATTGAGCCCTTGCGCCAGGCCCGGATCGTCGGCGAAGGCGCCATCGACGCCCTTGTTCGCCAGGGCCGAAATGTAGGGCGCCGTGGCCGCGCTGAGGGCATAGGTCGAGGTGAGCGGCGCCGCCCCCGGCATGTTGGCGACGCAGTAGTGGATGACGTCGTCGACCACGAAAGTGGGCTCGGCATGGTTGGTCGGATGGCTGGTTTCGAAGCAGCCGCCCTGGTCGATGGCGACGTCGACGAGCACCGAGCCGGTCTTCATGCGCGCCAGGTCGGCGCGGGTGACCAGCTTGGGCGCCGCCGCACCCGGGATCAGCACGCAGCCGATGACGACGTCGGCGGTGGTCAAGGCGTCGGCCACGGCGTCGTGGGTTGAAAAGTTGGTCTTCACCTCGCCGCCGAAGATGTCGTCCAACTCCTCGAGCCGCGAGGCGGAGATGTCGAACAGGGTCACGTCGGCGCGGTGGCCGACGGCCATCTGCGCGGCGTGCTTGCCGCTGACTCCGCCGCCAAGGATGACCACATTGGCCGGCGGCACGCCCGGCACGCCGCCCAGCAGCATACCCCGGCCCCCGGCGGGCTTCATCAGGCAATGGGCGGCCACGTCCACCGCCATCCGGCCCGCCACCTGGCTCATCGGCGCCAGCAGAGGCAGGCGGCCATGACGGTCGGTGACCGTCTCATAGGCGATGGCCGTGCAGCCACTGGCCATCAGACCGCGGGTCTGCTCCGGGTCTGGCGCGAGGTGGAGATAGGTGAAGAGCACGTGGTGCGGTCTGAGGCGCGCCACTTCGACCGCCTGCGGCTCCTTGACCTTGACGATCATCTGGGCGGCCTCGAATACCGCGTCCGCGTCCGGCACAATCGTCGCGCCGAGATCCGCGTAGGCCTGGTCCGAGATGCCGATGCCGGCCGCGGCGCCGGCCTCGACGAACACCTCGTGGCCCTCGTGGCGCAGTCGCTGCACGACGCCGGGCGTGACGCCGACGCGAAACTCGAGGGTCTTGATCTCCTTGGGCACGCCGATGCGCATATGGGTCCTTCCGTCGGGAATCTGAGATCACAGTTCCTAGCAGACCGTTACGCGCTAGGCGACACCCCGGAAGCGCGGTTCCCGCACTAAGGTCAAGAGGATCGCCAGGGCCGCGAGAAGGAAACCGATCGAGACACCGAACAGGGCCGGATAGCCGAACACTGCCGCGATCAGACCGCCAGCCAGAGGGCCCGCCGCCGACATCGCCCCCTGAGCCGTGGCCACAAGCGCCAGGCGCATGGCGATCTCCTCGCGCGCGCCGAACTCCAGCACCATGGTTTGTGAGCTCATCAGAAAGCCGGACTGTGCGGCGCCGAGACCGAAAAAGGCCGCGAGGATGACCATTTGCGCGTCGCTTCCCGCCCCCGGCGCGGCCAACAGCAGGGCGGTCGAGGCGGCCCACAGGATCAGGCTGGCGATGAAGGCGGCGCGGAAGCCGAACCGGTCGCCCGCCAGGCCCCAGCCAAGGTTGGTGACGGTGTCGGCGCCGAGGAAGGCCAGCGAGACGAGGCCGAGGTTGGCGCCGTCGAGCGACATCGTTCGACCAGCGAACAGAATGTAGAACGGCGCAGCCACGCGCGCCGCCGTCGCCAGGGTCTGGGCGACCATGAAGAACAGGAAGTCGCGGTCTGCCGCCAGCATGGCGGGAAACTCGCGCACGCGGTCGGAAAAGCGGCTCTTCTCGCGCACCCTCGGAAGGTCTGGCTCGCGCATCAAGAGGCGCAAGGCGGTGAGGCCGAGACTGGTGAGGATGAAGGCGAGCAGGAACGTGGTTCCGTAGCCGTTGCCGAACAGATTGGCCCCGATGATGTAGCGGCCTGCCGCCCAGGCCAGGCCGGCGGCGATCGCCCCGCCGGTGACGTTGCGCACGGCCTGCAGCAGGCCGCGGCGCGAAATCGGGATCACCTTGGCCAGCAACAGCTGAAAGGCGACCGTCTGGGGTCCGTTGAAGAGGCCAAACAGGAACAGGAACCCCAGGATGGCGATCAGCAGGGGTCGGCCGTGCAGAAAGAAACCCGAGACCGCCACCCCCAGGACCTGGATACGCATGAGCGTTCCCATCAGGATCGACACCGGCAGGACGCGCTTGCGATGCTCGATCTGGGTGGCGCCGACGATCGGCGAGACCGCGCCGCCGAGCTGCTGCAGCGACTGGCCGAGGCCAACGACGAGGTCCGAACCCGACAGAAGGTAGAGGTAGGCGGGCAGGAAGGTGGGGGCGTTGAACAGGCGGAAGCCCGTCATCCCCAGCATGCCGTGCAGAAAGTGGCCGGCGAAGTTGCGGGGCAGGTTGTCCCAGACGAACCGCTCGTAGGCCGCCTCCTCGGCGGCCATGGCCGCTTCGCCCTCATCCGTCCCGACCACCCAGACGCTCCTTCCAGGGTGTCCTAGCAGGATTCCGCCGCGCGAAACGTGGCTATTGCGGGCACTGCCTCAGTTTGAATTTCGCACTTTGCGCGGACGGTAGGAACCGCGCGGCTTAGGCGCTTGGGCCGCATCAATCCTTGCCAAGACGTCATCGAACGACATGAACGTATCAGCGATTGCAGCTTGCATAGCTGGCGTCATCTTGAACTTCGAATGCGGACGAATGAAATTGTAATACATCGTGTAGAGCGCGACCATGTGCGCGTGATTGGCGACCTTCTTGCTATGGCCGTTCGTCAGGCGCGTGAACCTGCGCATGTGCATCCGCATCGTCTTGTTGTGAGCTTCAACGAACGACGTGCCGATGTGCTTGGCGTCAGGATCGCCTTCGACGACGTGCTTCTTGATCCCTTTGCATTCCGCCGGGCTGTAGCGCCCCGGAGGGGTCGGCGTGGCGCCATAGAGCTTGATGACCTGCGCATAGTCCACGTCGCCGCCGAAAGCGCCCTCCACGGCCTCCAGATAGGCGCGGTGGCCATCCGTGCTGATCTGGACGCGGTTGGCGAGACGGTCGCGCAGATCGTCCATAAGTTCGATAGCGGCTTGGCCTGAGCGGTCGCCAACGAGGTAGCTGACGATGAGCTTGGAGTCGGCGTCGATGCCCGTCCACGTCCAGATGTCGCCAGCGTCCGCCGGCGCGGCCTTGGCGGTCGGGACGGTGCGCTCCTTGCAATAATTGAACGCCCAAATCTCGTCGCACTGGATGCGGCGCGCCTTCACGTCGCGGACCAGCTCGTCGTGCATCTGAGCACAGA
>Ga0302311_10000183_pt1 | contig 79242 bp, 71 predicted proteins | sample III_Palsa_N1_3_FD_200449 | JGI IMG/M metagenome (GOLD analysis project Ga0302311, IMG submission 200449) | Peat permafrost microbial communities from Stordalen Mire near Abisko, Sweden - III_Palsa_N1_3 | ecosystem: Environmental > Terrestrial > Soil > Palsa > Peat permafrost | place: Sweden... | reverse complement strand
GCAGGCCCTAGGGGAGTCGAACCCCTCTTCCCAGATTGAAAATCTGATGTCCTAACCGATAGACGAAGGGCCCGCGTCGAAGCGCGAGGGTGCGGCATATATCGGCCGCTCCCGGACGGCGCAACCCTTTCTGCATCTGGCTGCGTCAGGCAGGTTGCGCGTGCCTGGGATCGGCGCCGTCTTCGATCTCGAGCTGCACGCCACGCCGACCGTTCCAATCGTCGGCCTTCAGTTTTCCGACCACATGCAGGGGGCCGTCACCGGCAAGCAGACGGCGGCCGAGCTCTGTATCCTCCGCGCGCCAGGCTATGGCCTTCAAGGAAGGCTCGCCAGCGGCGGTGAGGCGGCAGCGGACGTGACCGCCGCGCAGGACGCTGGCGCCTTCGCTGCGCAGGCCGGCGAGCGCCACCAGCGGCTCGGGATTGCCAGGTCCGAACGGCGCCAGTTGCTGGAAGTCCGCCACAAGGGCCCGCGTGGCGGCGGACGGGCTCACCAGGGCGTCGATTTCAAGTGCGTCCGCCTCCGCGTCCTGCTGGCCGGCCAATTCACGGGTCAGAAATTCGCGGAACTCGGGGATCGCACCCGGACGGATCGAGAGCCCGGCGGCCATGGCGTGACCACCGCCGGTCAGGAGCAGGCCGGCGTCATAGGCCGCCTGCACGGCGAGGCCGAGGTTCACGCCGGGCGATGAGCGACCCGAGCCGCGACCAAGATCACCGACCCGGTCGACGCCGATCACCACCACTGGTCGGCGATAGCGTTCGCGCAATCGGCCGGCCACGATGCCGATGACGCCCGGATGCCAGTCGTCGCCGGCGACCACCAAGGCCGGCGCCTCGGGGTCGAAATTGGCCCCGCGTTCGATGGCGGCAATGGCGGCCTCGGTGATCTCTTTCTCGACGTCGCGCCGACCGGCGTTGAGGGCGTCCAGCTCGGCGGCGAGAGCCGAAGCTTCGGCCGGATCGTCGGTGGACAGCAGGCGCGCGCCGAGGTCCGAACGACCAATCCGTCCGCCGGCGTTGATCCGCGGCCCGAGGATGAAGCCCGCTTCGTACACGCCTGGCTCGCCACGCTTGGCGCCGGCGGCGTCCATCAGCGCGGCCAGGCCCGGATTGGCCCAGCTGGACATCACTTTGAGGCCCTGGGTGGCGATGGCGCGGTTAAAGCCGGTGAGGCGCGTGACGTCGCAGACGGCGCCGAGCGCGGCGAGATCCAGCCAACGACGCAGGTCCGGCTCCGGCCGCTCGGCAAAGAGGCCGCGCCGGCGGGCTTCGCGGTTCAGCGCCGCCAACAGCACAAAGGTCACCCCCGCCGCCGCCAGGGTCCCCTGCCCAGAGAGACAGTCCGGACGGTTGGGATTGACGATCACCGCCAACCCCGTTGGCGGCTCGCGCATCAAGTGGTGATCGATCACCACCACCTGCAGACCCACCTCCTCGGCCGCCGCCAGGGCGTCCATGGCGGAGGCGCCGCAATCCAGAGCCACGATCAGGTCCGCGCCTTCCTCGTGGAGGCGCCGGAACGCTTGGGGGCTGGGGCCATAACCCTCCTTCAGGCGATCGGGGACATAGATCGGCGTTTCCAGCCCCATGTGTCGAAACCAACGGACGAGCTGGGCGGCGCTGGTTGCTCCGTCGACGTCGTAGTCGGCAAACACCGTCACCTGACGGCCGCCGGTTAGCGCGTCGACGAGGGCGATGGCGGCCTGATCCATGCCGGCGAAGGTCGAGGGGTCAGGAAACAGGGCCCGCAGGGTCGGACGCAGAAACAGCTCCGCCTCCTCGGCCCCGATCCCGCGGGCCGCCAGTGCACGGGCGGCCGGCTCTGAGAGGCCGTGCCGGTGTTGATGCTCGCGCGTTACCTCTTGGTCGGCCGTTCGCTCGCGCCACGGCCGGCCGCTGAACGATCGAGAGACGTCGAGGAAGGCGGCCATCAGATCGGCCGCTTGGCCCTCACCTCGCGGACCGTACGGGTGTGCGAGTCCATGACCAATGAGTGGGTGTGTACGAAGCCGGCCCGAATACGGACGCCGGAGAGCAGCGCGCCGTCGGTGACGCCGGTGGCCACGAAGATGGCGTCGTCGCGCACCAGTTCGTGCAGGTCGTATTTCTTATCCAGCTCGGTGATGCCGTGCTTGTGGGCGCGGGCCTTTTCGTCGGCGTTGCGAAAAACCAGCCGCCCCTGGAACTGCCCGCCGACACACTTGAGCGCCGCGCAGGCCAGGACCCCTTCCGGCGCCCCGCCCTGCCCCAGATACAGGTCGACTCCGGTGTCCGGGTCGGCGGTATGGATGACGCCCGCCACGTCGCCGTCGGTGATCAGCGTGACCCGCACGCCCGCCTCACGCAGCGAGGCGATGATTTCGGCGTGCCGGGGTCGGTCGAGGACGCAGGCCGTGAGGTCGGCGACCGGAACGCCCTTGGCCTTGGCGATCGCGCGTGCGTTCTCGGCCGCGCTGCGGTCGAGGTCGAGGATCCCTTCCGGATAGCCCGGGCCGCAGGCGATCTTGTCCATGTAGGTGTCGGGCGCATTGAGCAGCGAACCGGCTGGCGCCCAGGCCATGACCGCCAGGGCGTTGGCCATGTTCTTCGCTGTGAGCGTGGTGCCTTCGAGCGGATCGAGAGCGATGTCGATGCGCGGCCCTCGGCCCGTCCCGACTTTCTCGCCGATGTAGAGCATCGGGGCTTCATCGCGCTCGCCTTCGCCGATCACGATGACGCCGTCGATATCGAGCAGGTTGAGGGCCGTGCGCATGGCGTCGACGGCGGCCTGGTCGGCGGCCTTTTCGTCGCCGCGGCCGGCCAGAGCCCAGGAGGCGATCGCGGCCATCTCGGCGACGCGTGTCGCCTCCACGGCCAGGTCACGATCGTAGAAGTGAGCGGTCAAAGGTTTCCTCCCCCCGCAGCGGTGATGGGTTGTTTGTGCTTCACGCTCTGACCTCGCGCTGACTATCCAGAATAGGCCTCAGATGCGCGCGATGCGGATCAGGCGTGGCGGCTCCAGCAGGGCCGGCACGGCCGTCATCCGCCTGACCGCCTCGCTTAGCACCGATTCGATCACCGCGTGCGTGGTAAGAACGATCGGCACGCCGCCGGCCCCTTCGACCGGCTTCTGCAGGAAGCTGTCGATGGAGACGCCGGCCCCGGCGAGGGTTTCGGAAACGGCGGCGATTACCCCCGGCTCGTCGCGCACCAGGAACCGCAGGTAGTAGCGGCCCAGCACGTGCGAGGTGTCCACCGGCGTGAACGGCGCCAGCTCGGTGGCGGGCGACTGGAACACTGGCCGGCGCGCACCGGCAAAGGCGTCGGCGATGTCCGCGGCGACCGCCGCAGCGGTCGGGCCGCCGCCCGCGCCGGGGCCCTGGACGAACAGGCGACCGATCCGTCGGCCCTCGATGAAGAGGGCGTTGAGCGCCCCGCCAGTGCGGGCCAATGGATGGTCGAGCGGCACGAGGGCCGGATGTACGCGGACGGACGCGCCGGCGCCGGCGCGCACGGCGCTCGCCACCAGCTTGACCCGGTAGCCGAGGTCCTTGGCCAGGCGGATGTCGAGCAGCTCGATGCGCTCGACACCCTCGACCTCGGTCGAGGCGAAGCTCGGGGCGCAGCCGAACGCCAGGGCCGCCAGGATGGTGATCTTGTGCCCAGCGTCGAACCCGCCGATGTCCATGGCCGGATCGGCCTCGGCGTAGCCGAGCCGCTGCGCCTCGGCGAGGACCTCGCCGAATTCGCGGCCCGAGGCGTCCATCTCGGTGAGAATGTAGTTGCAGGTTCCGTTGAGGATGCCGGCCACCAGGTCGACTTCATCGCCGACCATGGCTTCACGCAGCATCTTCACCGCCGGCGTGCCGCCCATGACGGCGGCCTCGAAGAGCAGCGGCGCGCCGTTGGCCTCGGCCAGGGCCGCCAACGCCGCGCCATGGGTGGCGATCAGCGCCTTGTTGGCGGTCACGACCGGCTTGCCGCGCCGGAGCGCCGTCTCGACGGCCGCACGCGCGACACCCTCGGCGCCGCCGATCAGTTCGACAAACACATCGATGTCCGGCGAGGCGGCCAGCGCCATAGGGTCGTCGAACCAGGGGATTTGCGAGATGTCGGCAGGCCGCGGCCGATGGCGATCGCGCGCCGAGACGCCAGCGACCACGGCGCGCGCTCCGCCTGGCGCGAAGGCTGGGCGCTCGGAGAGAAAATTCACCAGGCTGGCCCCGACCGAGCCCAGGCCAGCGACGCCGATCCGCCCCCCGACGCCGCTCATGCCCGGGCCTCCGCGTCCGCGGCGCTGAGCATCTGGCCCGACTGCTCGATGAACCGCTTCACGTTGCGCGCCGCCTGACGGATGCGGTGCTCGTTCTCCACCAGACCAATGCGCACGAAGCCCTCGCCGGTTTCGCCGAAAGCCACGCCCGGCGAGACCGCCACGCCGGCCTTCTCGATCAGCAACTTGGCGAAGCGCATGGAGCCTGCCTCTCGGAACGCCTCCGGCAATGGGGCCCAAGCGAACATCGACGCCGGGGGCGCCGGGATATCCCAGCCGGCGCGGGCCATTGACGCGATCAGGACGTCCCGGCGCGACTTGTAGATGGCGCGGATATCATCGACGCAATCCTGCGGGCCGTTGAGCGCCGCGGCCGCGGCCACCTGAATGGGCGTGAAGGCGCCATAGTCGAGGTAGGACTTCACCCGCGCCAAGGCCGCGCACATGCGGGCGTTGCCGACCACCATCCCGACCCGCCAGCCGGCCATGGCGTAGGTCTTGGAGAGCGAGTTGACCTCGACCGCCACGTCGCGGGCCCCGTCCACCTGCAGGATCGACGGCGGCGGGTTGTTCTCGAAGTAGATCTCCGAATAGGCGATGTCGGAGAGGACCAGCATGTCGTGCCGCTTCGCCAGGGCGACAACCTCTTTGTAGAAGGCGAGGTCGACCCACTGGGCGGTGGGATTCGAGGGATAGCTCACCACCATGACGCTGGGCGGCGGGGCCGAATTGCGCACCGCCTTGGCGACCCCGGAAAGATACGCCTCCGGCGAGAGGGCCGGCACGTGACGGATGACGCCGCCGGCCATGATGAAGCCGTAGGCATGGATCGGATAGGCCGGATTGGGACAGATGATCACATCGCCCGGGGCCGTCAGGGCTTGGGCCAGATTGGCGAAGCCCTCCTTCGAACCCAGGGTGGCGATGACCTCGGTGTCCGGGTCGAGCTTCACGCCGAAGCGGCGATCGTAGTAGCCGGCCATGGCGCGGCGCAGCCCAGGGATGCCTTTCGAGGCGGAATAGCGTCCGGACTTCGGATCGCGCGCGGTCTCGATCAGCTTGTTCACGATGTGCCGGGGCGTCGGCATGTCGGGGTTGCCCATGCCGAAATCGATGATGTCGACGCCGTCGGCGCGCAACCGGGCTTTGAGGCGATTGACCTCTTCGAAGACGTAGGGCGGCAGGCGGCGGATGCGGTGGAATTCGGCGGTCATGGGTGTCTTTTGGGACCGTTAGACGGCTAGGCCAGTCTGGCCAAGCGGGATCAGCGACGATGCCGCGGCTTGGGCGGCGGCGCGGCCCTGGCCTTGGCGTCGGCGATGAAGGCCGAAGTCTCGGCTGGACCAAGGGCCGCCGGCGCCGCTGGGGGTTCGGCCTCCCGGCGAGCCGTGTCGGCAAAATCGCTGGTGCCGGCCACGCTCCAGGTCTCGGAAGCCGTGTCGCGCGTCAGCACGGCCCCGGCCAGTCTCGTCGTCACCACCTGAGCGCGAAAAGCCTCGGCGGGGCGCACGTTTTTCGGGGCCGGCGGAATTGAACACAAGGCGGGGTAGGTCGGATGAGCCGGGGCCGCGAACTCCGCGCCGACCGCAGGTCCAGCCGCGCAGGTCGGCGCGGCGGCCCAGGTCTGACCGCCAAGGGCGATCGCCGCGGTTGCAATGACTGGCCCGAAGCTCTTCATTAGGGGCCTGTTGATAGGGCAAGCCGGCGCGCTGCGATAGAGCCGGCTGCGGCGACATGGGAGGCAAGGTTGATGGCCGAAACCACCAGGCGCGCGCCCACAAGAAAAGCTGTGAAAGCCAAGCGGGCAGCCGCGCCTAAGCCCAAGCCGCAAGCGGCGCCGAGCCCGCAGGCCGCATCAGACGTCCCATCGAAGTTCGAAGCAGACGCCCCCCGTCTCTCCGGCGCGCCGTTCGCCTTCATCACGGCTGAACAGCGCGAGGGCCTTGAGAAACTGTCGCTCAACCTGGCGCGCGCGGCGATGACCGCTCAAGGTGCGCTGACGGAAGCGGCGCTGCGCAACGCCGACCGGCCAGCGGCGCTCTCGCCCGATCCCTTCCACATCGGCGCCGCGCTTGGCGAGGTGATGGGCGGCCTCGCTGCTCAGCCTGATCGCCTGATGCGCGCCCAGGCCGATCTATTCGCCCGGTATATGGATCTCTGGCGCGTGGCCGCCCGTCGGGCTGCCGGTGATGGCGCCGAGCCGGCCGCCGCTCCCGCCCCCGGCGACAAGCGGTTCAACGATCCGGATTGGTCCGCCAATCCGATGTTCGACATCGTCAAGCAGTCCTACCTGATCACCTCGGACTGGTTGAACAATCTGGTCAGCGAGGTCGAGACCGTCGATCCCATGACCCGGCGGCGGGTGAGTTTCTTCACCCAGATGCTGACCGACGCGTTCTCGCCAACCAACTTCCTGCTCTCAAACCCGACGGCGCTGCGGGCTGTTGCAGACAGCCATGGCGAAAGCCTGCTCAAGGGCATGGAGAATTTTGCCGCCGACCTCGAGCGCGGCGGCGGCCAGCTCTCGATCAGTCAGACGGATTTAGAGAAGTTCAAGGTCGGCGAGAACGTCGCAACGGCGCCTGGAAAGGTCATTTTTCAGAACGATATCATTCAGATATTGCAGTTTTCTCCGACGACGGAGACGGCCTTTGAGATTCCGCTCCTGATCTTCCCGCCGTGGATCAACAAGTTCTACATCCTGGACCTCCGGCCCGAGAATTCGATGATCCGCTGGCTGGCCGCTCAGGGCGTCACCGTCTTCGTCACCTCCTGGGTCAATCCGGACGCGCGCCTCGCCGACAAGACCTTCGAGGATTACCTGAACGAAGGCATCTACGCGGCCGTTGACGCGGTGATTCGCCAGACCGGCGTGAAGGCCGTCAACACCGTCGGCTATTGCATAGGCGGCACCCTGCTCTCTTGCGCCCTGACTCACATGGCGGCGCGGGGCGACAAGCGTATCGCTTCGGCCACGTTCTTCGCCGCTCAGCAGGACTTCTCCGAGGCCGGCGATCTGCTGATCTTCGCCAACGAGGAATGGCTGCGCGATCTCGAGCAACGCATGGACGCCGGCGGCGGCGTGCTCTCCGGCCAGACCATGGCCGACACCTTCAACGCGCTGCGAGCCAATGACCTGATCTGGTCGTTCTTCGTCAGCAACTATCTGATGGGCAAGGAGCCGCGGCCCTTCGACCTGCTGTTCTGGAACTCCGACCAGACCCGCATGCCCAAGGCTCTGCACCTCTTCTACCTGCGCAAATTCTATCAGGAGAATGCGCTGGCGCGTGGCCAGCTGGAGCTGGCCGGCGAACGACTCGACCTCGGCAAGGTCAAGACGCCGATCTATGTGCAGTCGTCGAAGGAAGACCACATCGCTCCGGCCCGCTCGGTCTACAAGGGCGCGCGCCTGTTCGGCGGCGACACCCACTTCACCCTGGCCGGCTCGGGCCACATTGCCGGGGTGATCAACGCCCCGGTGGCGCAGAAGTATCAGCACTGGACCAACGAGGCGCTGCCCGCCACGTTTGAAGAGTGGATGTCCGGCGCGCAGGCGCACCCCGGCTCCTGGTGGCCGCACTGGCTCGCGTGGCTTGGCGCACGGTCTGGCAAACAGGTTCCGGCGCGCGATCCGGGCAAGGGCCCGCTGGCCCCGATCGAGGACGCGCCAGGCGGGTTCGTGAAGGTCCGCTCCTAAACCGGCACAAACTTCAGCGCGACTCCGTCATTGCAATAGCGCAGCCCGGTGGGCTTTGGCCCGTCATCGAACACGTGGCCCTGGTGCCCGAGGCACTGGGCGCAATGGTATTCGGTGCGCTCGGCGACCAGTTTGAAGTCGGATTTCTTGGCGAGCGCGCCCGGGATCGCCGTCCAGAAACTCGGCCAGCCGGTGCCAGAGTCGTACTTCCACTGCGAGTGGAAGAGCGGCAGGCCGCAGCCGAGGCAGGCGAAGACGCCGTTGCGGTGCTCGTTCAGCAGCGGGCTGGTGAAAGGCCGCTCAGTGCCCTCCTGGCGCAGCACGTCGTAGGCGAGCGGCGGCAGGCGCTTCTTCCAATCGGCGTCGGTGAGCTTTCGCCAGGGCGAGGCGGCGTTGGGGTCGCCGGCGGCGAGAAGCGGCGTGGCGGCCAAAGCGAGGGCGGAGCCGAGGAGAAGTCTGCGGTCGATCATGCCCCTTTATACGCGCGCGCCAGGCGCAAGGTTACAGGCCGGTTCTCTCAGGCTCGCCAAGCATCAGGTTGAGATTCTGCACCGCCGCGCCGGAAGCGCCTTTGCCGAGGTTGTCGAGCGCGGCTACTAGCCTCGCCTGCTCATCATCGCCGAAGGCGTAGAGCCGCATCCGGTTGGTCCCGTTCAAGGCTTCGGGATCGAGCGTGACGACAGCGTCGGTCGAGGCCACCTCGACGAACGCCTCGCCGGCGTAGGCCGCCGCCAGCGCGGCGCGCACGGCCGCGATCTTGGGAGTGCCAGGCATGGCTGAAAGCGGCAGGGGAACCTCGACGATCATCCCCTTGTAGAAACGTCCGACCGCCGGCGTGAACAGCGGCGCCTGGGCGAGGCCGGCGTGCTGGCGCATCTCGGGCAGGTGCTTGTGGCCGAGACCTAAGGCGTAGGCGCGGTAGGCGGCCTTGGTGAAATCCGGCGAGGCCTCATCCTCGAACTCGGCGATCATCGAGCGCCCGCCGCCGGAGTAGCCGGAGACGCCATGGACGCTGAGCGGCCAGTTTGAGGGCAGCAGGCCGGCGGCGACCAGCGGTCGCACGAGGCCGATGAAGCCCGTGGCCCAGCAGCCAGGATTGGAAACGCGGCTCGCCCCGCCGATCTCCGCGCGCTGGTGCGCGTCCATCTCGGGAAAGCCGTAAACCCAGCCTGGGGCCGTGCGGTGAGCCGTGGAGGCGTCGAGGACGCGAACGCGCGGATTGTCGATCATCGCCACGGCCTCGCGGGCGGCGGCGTCCGGCAGGCACAGGACGACAAGATCGGCCGCGTTGAGCAATTCGCGCCGCGCGGCCAGGTCCTTGCGCCGTTCCGGCGCGATCGAAACGAGCTCGAGGTCGCTGCGCGCGGCCAGGCGCTCGCGAATCTGCAGACCGGTCGTGCCGGCCTCGCCGTCGATGAAGACCTTCGTCGTCATGGTCCGCCTTCGTGAAAGGCCAAAGAAAAAGGGCGCCTCGGCTCTCGCCAAGGCGCCCCTGCCAATCGGTGGCTGAGAGCCGCGCCCTAGCGCTTGGAGAACTGGAAGCTGCGGCGCGCCTTGGCCCGGCCGTACTTCTTACGCTCGACCACGCGGCTGTCGCGGGTCAGGAAACCATGCGGCTTGAGCACCGCCCGCAGGCCCGGCTCGTAATAGGTGAGCGCTTTGGCGATGCCGTGGCGGATCGCTCCAGCCTGGCCGGAGAGGCCCGAACCCTCCACAGTGGCGACGACGTCGAACTGGCCGAGGCGGTCGGAGACCTGCAGCGGCTGAGCGATCATCATGCGCAGAACCGGCCGGGCGAAATAGGTCTCCTGGTCGCGGTCGTTGACGGTGATCACGCCTTTGCCCGGCTTGATCCACACGCGCGCGACGGCGTTTTTGCGCTTGCCGGTGGCGTAGGCGCGGCCTTCTTTGTCGATCTTGGGCTGGGCCGCCGCGGCTTCAGCTTCGGGGGTGAGGCTCTTCAGAGCTTCGAGGCCTTCGGACATGGTCTTCAGCTCCGGACGTTCTTGGCGTTCATGGTGGCGAAATCGATCGCCTGGGGATTCTGCGCGGTGTGCGGGTGCTCACCGTCCTTGTAGATGCGCAGATGAGTCATCTGCTTGCGAGCCAGCGGGCTCTCCTTGGGCAGCATGCGCTCGACGGCCTTTTCGAGCACCCGCTCGGGGAAGCGGCCGGAAAGAATCTGGCCCGCCTTGCGCTGCTTAATGCCGCCGGGGTGACCGGTGTGCCAATGGTAGACCTTCTGGTCGAGCTTGCGGCCGGTGAACTTCACCTTGTCGGCGTTGATGACCACAACGTGGTCGCCGCAGTCGACGTGCGGGCTGAAGTCCGGGCGATGCTTGCCGCGCAGGCGCATGGCGATGAAAGTGGCGAGCCGACCGACGACGGCGTTCTCGGCGTCGATCAGGATCCAGGCCTTCTCGACCTCGCCAGCGGGCAGGTGTCGGGTGGTGGGGGTGGTCATCTCACGCATCCTGAAGTTCGGAGCCGGCGCGATTACAGGCGGCGGCCAGGGATGTCAACACACACATGCCACAGTCGACTTACCAAATATGTTAAGAATCAACTCGATAGGCAAAATGGTATTATAATACCTGGCGTATTCGCCGCGTCTGCCACGCAAAAGCGGTCGCGGCGGCCAGCAGACTCACGGCCGTGAATTGGTGCAGCAGGGCCAGCGCAAGGGGCGCCGTCAGCAGCAGAGTGGCGATCCCCAGCCCAACCTGAAGGATCAAAAGGCCGGCGATCGCGACCGCCAGCGGCCGCAGCGACGCCGCGTCCCGCCTTAGGGAGGCGAAGGCGACGACCTGGCCAGCGGCCAGGAGGAGGTAGGCCAGGATTCGGTGGTTGAACTGGACTGCCGCAGCGCCGCGCACCAAGGTCGACCAAAGCGAGCCCTGCCAGTAGTCGCTGGGGAAGACTCGGCCGGCCATCAGCGGCCAGTCCGCGTCGACCAGACCGGCATGGTTTCCGGCCACGAGCGCCCCCAACAGGCATTGGACGTAGACACTGGCCAAAAGCGCCACGCCCACGCGGCGCCAGGCGGCGCTTCCCTGCCCCGCTGCCGGCGGGCCTCGCCAGGCCTCGAGCGCCGTCCACAGGATCGCCATCAGCAGCAGCAGGGCCGTGCCCTGATGCAGCGCCAGCCATTCGGGGGCCACGGAGGTGCGCCCTGCGAGGCCGCTCTGGACCATTCGCCAGCCAACCAGGCCCTGCAGGCCGCCCAGGGCGAAGAGGATGATGCAGCGGACGACGAGCCGGCGCGGCAGCCGCCGAAGAGCGAGCAGCAGGAAGAAAGGACCGAAGAACACCACCCCCAGGACCCGGCCGAGCAGCCGGTGCGCCCATTCCCACCAGAAGATGTGCTGGAACTGCGCCAGGCTCATGCCGGCGTTGACCAGCCGGTACTGCGGCGTGGTGCGGTAGAGCGCGAACAGCCGCTCCCAGGCCTCGCGGGTCAGTGGGGGAATGACGCCGCGGACCGGCTGCCACTGCGTGATCGATAGGCCGGAGCCGGTGGCGCGCGTGGCGCCGCCCACCACCACCATGGCCAGGATCACGATCGCCACGGTCGTCAGCCAGAGGGCCGACGCCCGTGACGTCTGAGGCGTGTCGATCGTCGTCATGGTCTCCCGCGACCGCCCGTTTACAGGCGGAATGGTCGGAGCGGCGGGATTCGAACCCACGACCCCTTGACCCCCAGTCAAGTGCGCTACCAGGCTGCGCTACGCTCCGATTGCGGGAAGGCTGGCCCTTATAGGGGGGGCGCCGCGGCGCGGCAACTGCTGATCAGGCGCGGCCAAGCAGCTTGTCCAGACGGGCCTTGGCCGCCTCGAGATCGGCCAGGGCCTGACCGAGAGACCCCGTCCCCGTGGGTGTGGCCAGGCGCATCTCCCCGACGCCCGGCGACTCATGCTGCACGCCATCAAGAAAGGCCTTGAGGCCGTTGTCGCGATAGAGCTTCTGCACGCCTTTGATGGTGTAGCCCTCCTGGTGGAGCAGCCGGCGGACGGCAGACAACACGGCGATGTCCGCGGGCCGATAGAAGCGCCGGCCGCCGGCCCGCTTCATCGGTCGGACAAATGTGAACTTGGTTTCCCAGAATCTGAGCACATGCTGGGCTACGCCTAGCTCGTCGGCCGCTTCAGAGATTGTCCGGAACGCCTCGGCGCTCTTTACCAATAGCCCCTGCCCTATCCGGAAAGCGCGCGATCAATTCGCGCCTTGATGACCTGGGAAGCCCGAAACCCGATGACCCGTCGGGGATCTATGGTCGCGGGCTCGCCCGACTTGGGATTGCGTCCCATTCGCTGGCGTTTGGCCCGGACCTGGAACACGCCGAAGCCGGAGAGTTTCACGGTCTCGCCGCGAGCCATGGCCTCGGCCACAAGGTCAAGAGTCCGCTCAACGAGGGCTGCGCAATCCTGCCGCGTCAGTCCGATCTCGTTGTGCAGGGCCTCGGTCAGATCCGCCCTAGTCACAGTGCGTCCGGCCATTAAGCGCCTCCGCTCCTCCGTCACCGCACAGTGGATGGGCCCCAACGCAAGGTCAAGTCAACGGCCGGGGCCGCCAGGCGCGAGACTTTGCGGTCACAACCTCACGACCGCCGCGCCCCAGGTGAGGCCTCCACCCATGGCTTCGAGCAACAGCAGCTGGCCTGGCCGGATACGGCCGTCTTCGATCCCCTCGGCCATGGCCAGGGGTATGGATGCGGCCGAGGTGTTCGCGTGGCGTTCAACGGTCGAGATGACACGCGCCTCGTCGATGCCCAGGCGTTTGGCCAAGCCATCAAGGATGCGCTGGTTGGCCTGGTGGGGAATGAACCAATCGATGTCCGAGAGCTCGACTCGCGCCTCCGCGGCCGCGGTCGTGACCGCCTCGGCGATATTGACAACGGCGTGGCGGAACACCTGGTTGCCTTGCATGCGCAGCTTGCCGACATGGCCGGTCGTCGAGGGCCCGCCATCCACATAGAGCAGATCCTGTTTGGTCCCGTCGGTGCGGAGCACGATGCTCAGGAGGCCCCGATCGGTGATCTCGCCCGCGCCTTCGCCGCGTTCGAGCACGACAGCGCCGGCGCCGTCGCCGAAGAGAACGCAGGTGCCTCGATCGCTCCAATCCATGAGCCGCGTCATGGTCTCGGCCCCGATCACCAGAGCCCGCTGGGCCAGTCCGCGAGCGATGAAGCTGTCGGCGACGGCCAGCGCGTAGACGAAGCCTGAACAGACCGCCTGGACATCGAAGGCGATGCCCACCGGCGCGCCGAGCTTGCGCTGGATGATCGCCGCTGTCGCCGGAAAGGTCAGGTCCGGCGTGGTTGTCGCTGTGACGATGAGGTCGATGTCGGCGGGCGTCCGACCGGCCGCCGCCAGCGCCCGCCTGGCTGCGGCGACACCGAGGTCTGAGGTCGGCTCGTCCTCGCCGGCCTTGCGCCGCGAACGAATGCCAGTGCGTTCGGCGATCCAATCATCAGTGGTGTCGACGACTTTCGACAGGTCTTCGTTGGTCACGATCCGCGACGGCAGATAGCCGCCCACGCCGGTCACGATGCTGCGAACGACTCCGCTCACGCCGCGCCATCCGCTCCGGGCGCGATCCGACCGAGGTCGCGGCCGATCTGGGCGGAAAAGTCTTCTCGGCCGAGTTCGGCGGCCAGGCGGATGGCGTTGGCGAGACCGCGCGCGTCCGCGCCGCCGTGACTTTTCACCACCACGCCGTTGAGGCCAAGGAATGGACCGCCGTTGATGCCGCCGGGGTCGAGGCGCTGGGCCATGCTGCGAAGCGGGCCGCGGGCGACGAGGGCGCCCAGTTTGCCGGGCATGGTCGACGTGAAGGCGGCGCGCAGCTCGGCGCGGAAGAAGCGGGCCAATCCTTCGGCTGTCTTCAGCGCCACGTTGCCCGTGAACCCGTCAGTTACGATCACGTCAGCCGCGCCTTTGGCGATGTCATCGCCCTCGACGAACCCCAGGTAGTCGAAGGCGAAGGCGCCCGCGCGCAAAATCCGGTCGGCCTCCTTCACTTCTTCATGCCCTTTGTCATGCTCCGTGCCGATGTTGAGCAGCCCCACCGTGGGACGCGGGGTAGCGTGAGTCGCCCGATGATAGGCCGCCCCCATGACGGCGAACTCCACAAGGCGGTCGGCGTCGCAGACCACATTGGCCCCGACGTCGAGGACGGAGGTCATTCCACGCAATGTGGGCCAATTGGCGACCAGGGCCGGGCGATCGAGGCCGCCAGCCATTCGCAGTATCATTCGGGAGATCGCCATCAGAGCGCCGGTGTTTCCGGCCGAGACGGCGGCCGCCGCCTTCCCCGCGCGAATGCTCTCGACGGCATTCCACATCGACGAACCCTTGCCGTGGCGCATGGCCTGGGCGGGTTTGGCGTCCATCGCCACCACGTCCGGCGTGTGGCGAATCTCGCTCGCCGCGGCGGCGGCCGGCGCGCGCTTCAGCGGCTCGGCCATGGCCGATTCGTCGCCATGCAGCAGAAAGCGAACATTGTCGCCGACGAGCTTGGTCGCCAGGGCCACGCCCGGGATCACGACCGAAGGGCCGTGGTCGCCGCCCATGGCGTCGATCGAGATCACCAACGGATCGGCCACGACGACGGCTACAGCTCCCCAATCCGCCCTCGCCGGCGGCGGCGCGACGATACAGTGCGTCGCCAGCGATGCAACTGCGCCCCCGGGAGGCTCACGGCGCGGCCCAAGCCGGCTCGGCAGTCAGGAGATCGGGGCCGGCGGAAAGCGCCGCGCGGCAGCGAACCACATAGTCGGCGAGGGTGGCCGCGTTCGAGCCCGGTCGGTCGGCCAGGATCGTCCGGTCGATGAGGCGTTCGACTTCGGTCTGGTCCGGCAGTGATTCGAACGCCTTCCGATAGGCCGCCGCCCGGCCGTAGAAAGCCCCGCCGAGCTCCCGCATGCGTTTGCCGACGGAGAGGTCGCCCACGCCCATTTCGCGCAGAGCGCCGTCCAGGTCGGCGAGGTAGGCGTCGAACAGGGCCTGGCGCGTGGCCCTGGCGGCGTCGCCACGCCCCCTCAGGGCCTCGATGAGCAGGATAACGTGCAGGGTCAGCAGCTCGAATCGACCCTCGATGGTGTCGGGCGCGCCCATGGCGGCATAGAACGTTTCGGCGCGCGCCTGCCGGACGGCCGCGTCGCACAAGGCGCGCCCGGCGCTGAGGCGTGGTTTCCCGCCGAGCCGGAAGATCATCGTCCCGCCCCGGTTTCGCCGCGGGCGGTGTTTACACGCGCCATTGAACTCGATGTCATGTCGATCTAGGTCAGCCGATCCGGATTTAACGAAGAGCCGTTTCCTTCATGTCGCGAACCCTCCGAATTCTGGCCGCGTCCGCCTGCCTGCTCGGCGCGGCGGCCTGTACGCCGACCGCCTCCTATCAGGGCTTTCAGGCCATAGACGCCAATCCCAAGGACGTGAAGGTCGGAACCGACACCCGCGCCACCGTGCTGGCGCGCCTTGGGACGCCCACGGCGACGGCCTCGTTCGACAAGAACACTTGGTTCTACCTCTCTCAGGTCGCCGACAAGACCGCCTTCTATGCCCCGCAGGTGGTGCGCCGGGACATCACCGAGGTCGTCTTCGACAAGGACACACAGGCGGTGAAATCCGTGGACGTATTCACCCTCAAGGATGGCCGCGTCATCGCCTACAACTCGCGCGAGACTCCGACGCGGGGCCGCGAACTGACCTTCATCGAGCAGATGTTCGGCAGCCTCAGCACGATCGGCACCTTGCCGCCGAACCAGGACTACACGCCAGGATCTCACCCCGGCAGTCCCTGACGGCGAAGGCCGCGTCGCCATCTGATTCGACAAACGGCCGGGCGGAGACGCCCGGCCGTAGTCTTGTGTGGCTATTGGATCAGCCCATGCGCCAGCACCGCCAGAAGCAATAGGGCCACAATGTTGGTGATCTTGATCATCGGGTTCACGGCCGGACCCGCGGTGTCCTTGTAGGGATCGCCAACAGTGTCGCCGGTCACGGCGGCTTTGTGCGCCTCCGAGCCCTTGCCGCCGTAGTGACCCTCCTCAATGAGCTTCTTGGCGTTGTCCCAGGCGCCGCCCCCAGAAGTCATCGAGATGGCGACGAAGAGGCCGGTGACGATCACCCCCATCAGCATCGCCCCCAAGGCCGAGAAGGCGTTGGATTTGCCGGCGATGAGATTGATGACGATGAAGAGCGCGATCGGCGAGGCCACGGGCAAAAGCGAGGGGACGATCATCTCCCTGATGGCCGCCTTGGTCAGGATGTCCACCGCCCGGCCGTATTCCGGCTTCACCTCGCCGGTCATGATGCCAGGGTTTTCCTTGAACTGACGGCGCACCTCGGCCACGACCGCTTCGGCCGCGCGACCGACGGCGGTCATGGAGAGGCCGCCGAACAGGAAGGGCAGCAGGCCGCCGAATAGCAGTCCGACCACGACATAGGGGTTGGAAAGGTCGAAGGCGACCGCGCCCACATCGGAGAAGAACGGGAACTTGTCGGCGTTGGCCGAGAAATACTTGAGGTCCTGGGTGTAGGCGGCGAACAGCACCAGAGCCCCGAGCCCGGCCGATCCGATGGCGTAGCCCTTGGTCACGGCCTTGGTGGTGTTGCCGACCGCGTCCAAGGCGTCGGTGGAGACCCGAACCTCGCTCGGCAGGCCCGCCATCTCGGCGATGCCGCCGGCGTTGTCGGTAACCGGGCCGAAGGCGTCGAGGGCGACAATGAAGCCGGCCAGCGACAGCATGGTGGTGGTGGCGATGGCCACGCCGAAGAGTCCGGCGAGCTGGTAGGTGACTACTATGCCGACAATGATCACCAGCGCCGGGGCGGCGGTCGATTCCAGCGACATGGCGAGGCCCTGGATGACATTGGTGCCATGTCCCGAGACCGAGGCCTTGGCGATGGATTTCACCGGCCGGAAGTTGGTGCCGGTATAATATTCGGTGATCACCACGATCGCGGCGGTGACGGCCAGGCCGACAAGACCGCAGCCGAACAGGGCGCCCGATCCGATGACCTTGTCTCCGACCGCCACGCCGCCGGCGGGCGTCAGCTGATGGATCACCCCCCACACGGCCGCGATGGACAGGACGCCGGTCACGATCAGGCCCTGGTAGAGCGCGCCCATGATGTTGTTGTTCTTGCCGAGGCGAACAAAAAAGGCGCCGATGATCGAGGTGACGATGCAGACGCCGCAGATGGCGAGCGGCAGGAGCATCATGTCGCCGACATAGGCCGTGCCGCGGAAGAAGATCGCGGCCAGGACCATGGTGGCGACGGTGGTCACCGCGTAGGTCTCGAAGAGGTCGGCGGCCATGCCGGCGCAGTCGCCGACGTTGTCGCCCACGTTGTCGGCGATGGTCGCGGCGTTGCGCGGATCATCCTCGGGGATGCCGGCTTCGACCTTGCCGACCATGTCCCCGCCGACGTCGGCGCCCTTGGTGAAGATACCGCCGCCCAGGCGAGCGAAGATCGAGATCAGCGAAGCGCCGAAGCCGAGCGAGACCAGCGAGTCAATCACGTCGCGGCTGGTCGATTCGAAACCGAAGAGGCCGGTCAGCACCGAGTAGTAGCCGGCGACGCCGATCAGGGCGAAGCCCGCCACCAACATGCCGGTGATGGCGCCGGAGCGGAACGCCAGAGACAGGCCGGCCGCCAGGCTGTTCGAGGCCGCCTGCGCCGTGCGCACATTGGCCCGCACCGAGACCAGCATGCCCGCGAAGCCGGCCGCGCCCGAGAGCGTGGCGCCGATCAGGAAGCCGAGGGCCTCGGCCTTGCCGATCAGGAAGAAGATGATCACCAGGATCACCGCCCCGACGATGGCGATCGTCGTGTACTGGCGGCGCAGATAGGCCTGGGCCCCTTCCTGGATGGCCGCCGCGATCTCCTGCATCCTGGCGTTGCCGGCCGGAGCGCGCAACAGAAACCAGGTCTGCACGGCGCCATAGACGACGGCCAACAGGCCGGCGGCGATGACCAGCTCGAGCACTAAATTCATGATGGAGTCGTCCTCACCAAGAGCAGCCCACGGACGTTCGTCGCCAGCCTGGGCACGTTGCGATTATCGGGCGGCAGGCCCGTGAATTGGATCTCTTGAGTCCACCCGCCCGGAAAAGTCGCGGGAAACTGCCAAATGCCGTCCGTCAAAGCAAGCCGCCGCTGCTCAGCCATCCGAGGCGCCGTCCGAATGACGCCAGCCAAGCCGGCCGGCAGGCATGCGTCCGCCCCGCGCCGTGACCCGCACCCCCGGATTTTCTTCAAATCGTCCGACCGGACGCGCGGGCGCACCCGCTGCCTCGACTGCGGCCATGAAGGTCGCCTCGTCGGCCGGCGCGACGGCGCAGACTACAGCGTAGTCGTCGCCGCCCGCGGCCAGCTCAGCGCGCGCCTCGGCTTCATCGGCTTGCGCCCCGCACCAGGCCTGGGCGGCCCCGGAGATCGGAAAGTCGAAGATCTCGATCGTCAGCCCCAGGCCGCTGGCCTCAGCGATGTGGCCGGCGTCGGCAAGGAGTCCGTCCGAGACATCGGCGGCCGCCCGCGCATGGGCGCGCAAGGCGTCGCGGAGCTCGAACAGGGGGCGCGGGAGGCGATAGCGTTCGGCCAGGGCGCCGTTCGGATCGGCGATCTCGCCGCGCGCCGCCTTGAGGCCGAGAAACCCGTCGCCGATCGGGCCGCAAACCACGAGGCTGTCACCGACCCGTGCGCCGGAGCGGAGCACCGCCCTCCCGGCTTCAGTCCAACCGAACACCGTGGCGCTGAGCGTGAAGGGCCCAGGCGTCGAGACCGTGTCGCCGCCGAGCAGGACAACGCCGTAGGCCCGCCCATCGACTTCCAGGCCGCGCCGAAATTCATCCCGGTAGGCCAGGTCCTTGCCTGGCGGCCAGGCGGTCAGCAGCAGATAGCCGAATGGATCCGCCGCCTTGGCTGCGAGATCGGAAAGGCTGGTGCGCAGCAGCCGCCGGGCGATCACATCCGGCGCCTCGCCGGCCAGGAAATGCACCCCCTCGACCATGGCGTCCTTGGAGATGACAAGATCAAAGCCCGGGCGCGCCGGCAGCACGGCGGCGTCGTCGGCCAGATCGAGCGCCCGCGGATCGCCGAGCGTCAGCGCGCGGAGCGAAGCGATCCAGCCGAACTCGTCACTGACCTCTGGCATCGGCCGCGATCCCGTCCAGCGCGGCGTTCACGAACCCGGGCTCCGGCCCTTCGAAGAACGATTTGGCGATCTCGACATACTCGTCGATGACGACTTCGACCGGGATGGCCGGCTCTCGGATCAGTTCAAACGCCCCGGCGCGCAGGATGGCCCGGGCTGTTGCGTCCAACCGCTCCAACTTCCAGCCGGCCGCGAGGCGCAGGCGAATGCCGCGGTCAATGATCGTCTGCTCGGCGGTCACCCCGCGCACCACCCGGGCGAACCACGCTTCGTCGGCAGGCGCCAGGGTCTCCCCCTCCTCCATGTCGCGATCGAACCGGTGATCGTGAAACTCGCGAACCACGGCTTCGGCTCCCAGGCCCGAGACCTCCATTTGATAGAGCGCCTGGACGGCCGCCAGCCTCGCCACCGAGCGCCCCGGCCGAACGGGTCTGGTCACGCCTCAGTCTCATCGGAAAGGCCCTCGTCGCTGAGGAAGCGGGCGAAATCCTCGGTCTGGCGGAAATCGCGATAGACCGACGCGTAGCGCACATAGGCCACTTCATCGAGGGTCTTGAGCGCCTTCATGATCATGTCGCCGACCACGTGCGAGGCGAGTTCGGTCTCGCCCATGCTCTCGAGCTGCCGGACGATGCCGTTGATCATCCGCTCCACCCGCTCCGGATCGACCGGCCGCTTGCGCGTAGCCGTGGAAACCGATCGGACCAGTTTCTCGCGGTCGAACGGCTGGCGCCGGCCCGACTGCTTGAGGATGGTGAGTTCACGCAGCTGGACACGCTCGAAGGTGGTGAAGCGCCCCCCGCACTCTGGACACAGCCGGCGGCGACGGATGGTCGCCCCGTCCTCGGACGGCCGGCTGTCTTTCACCTGAGTTTCCGGCTCGCCGCAGAACGGGCAGCGCATTCAGAGCCCCCCTTCCGAGCTGGCTTGCAAGCTCACTTGTAGATCGGGAATCGGGCGGTCAAGTCCTTGACCTCCCGACGCACCCTGGCCTCGATGGCCTCGGCGCCCTCTTCGCCGTAGGTGGCCAGACCGTCGACGACTTCGCCGATGAGCTTGGCCACTTGACGGAACTCGGCCTCGCGGAAGCCGCGGGTCGTGCAGGCCGGAGTCCCGAGGCGAACACCGGAGCTCAGCATCGGCGGCCTGGGGTCGAAAGGGATGGTCGAGCGGCTGCAGGTGATGCCGGCCCGCTCCAGGCTGTCCTCGGCCGCCTTGCCCGTTACCCCCTTGGGAGTCAGGTCGACGACCATCAGGTGGCTGTCGGTGCCGCCGGCGACGATGTTCATACCCTCGCTCTGGAGCGCGGCGGCGAGCGCGCGGGCGTTGGCGATCACTTGCCGGGCATAGGTCTTGAACTCCGGTCGAAGCGCCTCGCCAAATGCCACCGCCTTGGCGGCGATGACGTGCATCAGCGGACCGCCCTGCATGCCGGGGAAGACCGCGGCGTCGATCTTCTTGCCAAGCTTGCGATCGTCGGAGAGGATCATGCCGCCACGCGGCCCGCGAAGCGTCTTGTGGGTGGTTGTGGTGACCACGTGGGCATGCGGGATGGGGTTGGGAAATTCGCCGGCCGCCACCAGGCCCGCAAAGTGAGCCATGTCGACCATGAGCCGCGCCCCGACGCTGTCGGCGACGGCTCGAAAGCGTGCGAAGTCGATTGTACGGCTATAGGCTGACCCACCGGCGATGATCAGCTTGGGCTTCGCCTCCAGGGCGATCTCGGCCAGCTCGTCATAGTCGATGATCTGGTCCTGCTTGCGCACGGTGTAGGCCACCGGTTTGAACCACATGCCGGACTGGTTGACACTCTTGCCATGGGTGAGGTGTCCGCCGGCGTTCAGGTCCATGCCCATGAACGTGTCGCCCGGCTGCATCAGCGCCATGAACACGGCCTGATTGGCCTGGGAGCCGGAGTGTGGCTGCACATTGGCCCAGGCTGCGCCAAACAAGGCTTTGGCCCGGTCGATGGCCAGCGTCTCCACCTCGTCGACGAACTCGCACCCGCCGTAATACCGCCGACCCGGATACCCCTCGGCGTACTTGTTGGTCAGGACCGAGCCCTGGGCGTCCAACACCGCCTGCGAGACGATGTTTTCAGAGGCGATGAGTTCGATCTGATCTTGCTGCCGCCGGGCCTCGCGGCCGATTGACGCAAAGACGTCAGGATCGGCCGCCTCGAGGCCGTCGCCGAAGAACGAGGGATCGACGTCCGTCGTCGTCACCGCTGCCGATGTGATGGTCACGACTCGCCTCCTGCGCCGTCCGGGCCGGAGGGGCGTCTTAGTCCTCTTCGGCGGGGGGTCAACCGCCGGCAAAAGGCGGTGAGGTTACGCGGCGTAGCCTCCCAGCCGCTGGATGTTGCACCGGGCCCATAGCGCCTCGAGCGCGGCGACGAGATCGTCCATCATGGCGTCGGTGTGGAAGGGCGTCGGCGTGAAACGCAGCCGCTCCGTGCCCCGGGGCACGGTCGGGTAGTTGATCGGCTGTACATAGATTCCGTGATCAGTCAGCAGCATGTCCGAGACGAGTTTGCAGTGCACCGGATCGCCGACCAGGATCGGTACGATATGGCTCACCGAAGGCATGACTGGCAGGCCGGCGGCCTTCAGTCGGGCCTTGAGCGAGGCGGCCCGTTCCTGGTGCCGCTGACGAACCTCGTCGTGCGCCTTCAGCCAGCGGATGCTGGCCAGCGCGCCGGCCATCAGCGCCGGCGGCAATGAGGTCGTGAAGATGAATCCCGAAGCATAGGAGCGGATCGCGTCGACGAGCACGGCGTCGGTGGCGATGTAGCCACCCATGACGCCGAAGGCCTTGCCGAGCGTCCCCTCGATGATGTCGATCTGATCTGCGACGCCATCGCGCTCGGAAACGCCGCCGCCGCGCACGCCGTAAAGACCCACGGCGTGAACTTCGTCCAGGTAAGTCAGCGCTCCGTATTTCCTGGCCAAAGCTGCGGTGGCGCCGATGTCGGAGATGTCGCCATCCATCGAATAGACGCTCTCGAAGGCGACCAGCTTGGGCGCCTCAACCGGCGCGGCGGCCAGCAACCCTTCGAGATGAGCCAGGTCGTTGTGCCGAAAGATTTTGCACTGTCCGCGCCCGTGGCGGATGCCGGCGATCATAGAGGCGTGGTTGAGCTCGTCGGAGAAGACGATCAGGCCCGGCAGGATGGTTTGCAGGGTCGAAAGCGTCGCCTCGTTGGAGACATAGCCCGACGTGAAGAGGAGCGAGGCTTCCTTGCCGTGCAGATCGGCGAGCTCGCGCTCGAGTTCGACGTGGTAGTGCGTGGTGCCCGAGATATTGCGTGTGCCTCCGGAGCCTGACCCGGCTTCGTCGATGGCGCGATGCATGGCCTCGATCACGACCGGATTCTGGCCCTGACCCAGATAGTCGTTGGAGCACCAGACGACGACATCGCGTGGCTCGCCGTCTTGCGGCGTCCAGGTGGCCAGCGGAAAATCGCCGCGATGGCGCTTGAGGTCGGCGAACACTCGGTAACGCCCCTCGCCCCGCACGTTTTCCACGGCGCTGGCGATGTGAGCCTTGTAGTCCATCAGTCCGTACACTCCGGAAGATCAGCCGCGGCTAATTGGCACGAACGGCGTCGGCTGTCATCTGGCCTGGCTAGTTAGGTGACCGCTGATCAGATCGCCAGGGGTCGGTTTGGGCGCTCCTATCCAAGGGACCGCGCGTTTGTCGACAGGTTCGGCCACCTTCGCTCCTCGATTTCCCTTTAGAGGTCAGCGAGCGCGCCGCGCATCAGTTGCAGCACGGCGGAGAAATCTCTCTGTCCATAGCCCAGATTGTTGAATAGCGCGTAGAGGGCTTCGGCCTGGGCGCCCATGGGCGTGGCCGCCCCAGCCCCCGCGGCGGCGGTCTGCGCGAGCTTGAGGTCCTTCAGCATCAGCGAAGCGAGGAAGCCGCCCTGATAGTCGCGGTTTGAAGGCGCCGTCGGCACTAGTCCGGGCCAGGGGCAATAGCTGGTCAGCGACCAGCATTGGCCGGACGAGACGCTGGCGATCTCGAAGAACCGCTCAGGCGCCAGCCCCAGCTTTTCGGCCAGCGCGAAAGCTTCCGCCACCCCTAGCATCGAGACGCCCAGCAGCATGTTGTTGCAGATCTTCGCCGACTGCCCCGCGCCGGGACCGCCAGCGCGGATCACCGCCCGGGCCATGGGGGTGAGCGCGGCCTCGACGTCGATGAAATCCTCGTCCGCACATCCGACCATGAAGGCCAGCGTGCCGCCCTCGGCGGCGGCTACCCCGCCCGAAACCGGGGCGTCGGCGAACCGGAAGCCGAGCGCCTGCACGCCCTGGGCCACTTGGCGCGCGCTCTCCACGTCGATGGTCGAGCAGTCGATGAGCAGCGAGCCCTTGCGGGCGTTGGGCGCGATGTCATCGTGATAGACGCGACGCACGTGTTCGCCAGCCGGAAGCATGGTGATTACGGCGTCCGCGTCCCTGACCGCCTCCGCGGAGGAGGCGGCGACGGTGCAGCCGGCCGTGCGCGCCTTTTCCAGGGCGGCGGCGGAGAGGTCGAACGCCCGGACTTCGGCGCCCGATTTGGCGAGGTTGGCCGCCATCCCCGCGCCCATGTTCCCCAGGCCGATAAACGCGAAATTCTTCATCGGCTTACTTCGGCTTTTGGAACCTGAATACGAATTGATCCGTGTGGCCGCGGAGGGACGGGTCGAAGACCTTCTTGGTGTGGTCGTCGGCGGGATTGCGCAGCACCTCAGTCTCGCCCTCGTAGACGAAGCCGGCGGCCGTCACCTCCTGCTTCACGACCTCCGGATCGATCCGATGCAGGGTGTTGGTGGCCGAGACGCCCGAACCGGCCGCAGCGGCGTGGTCGAGGATGACGAACAGACCGCCGGGTTTGAGCGCCTTGAACACCGCCGCGTCGAATTTGGCCATGTCCGCGGGGCCCATGAATGGGTCGTGCAGGTCATGGTAGTTCTGGCTGGTCCAGACCACGTCGACCTGAGTGGGCGTCGAGAACGTCATCACCGGCGCGACGAGTGCGACAACGTTGGGATGGGTCGGGTCAGGCGTCGAGCCGGAGGCCGGCAGTGGCTTTTTCGAGAACCCGGCCACTTCAGTGGGGATGAAGGCGTAGACCTTGCCCTTGGGCCCAACAGCCACCGAGAACAGGCGTGTGAAGTACCCGCCGCCAGGCATGAAATCGACCACCGTCTGGCCGGGCCGTATCTTGGCGAACGCCAGCATTTCGGCCGGCCTACGCTCGGCGTCCCGGCCTTTGTCGTCCGCCGTCCGCCCGGAATCGGCCACGGCGGCGGCGATATTAGCCGGTCCGGCCAGGGTCTGGGTTGCGGCCAGAGCGGCCGCGAGCGCGGCAGCGCCGACAAAAGGCCCAAGTCTCCGTATCTTCATGGCGCGCTCCCTGTTCTGGTTCAGCTGTCCTTAGACCAGGATCGGAGGCGAGTCAGCGTGGACTTGTCACGGAGGAGGCGGCGGCGCAAAGCCCGCGTCGCCCCAGGCAGTCGCAAGGAGTCCGCATGAGCTTGGCCCCCTATCCCGCCCTCCGCCTCCGGCGGCTCCGGCAGGCGGACTGGATCCGGAGGCTGGTGCGGGAATCCGTGCTCACACCGGCAGATCTGATCTGGTCGGTGGTGGTGCACGAGGAAGGCAAGAACACGCCTGTTGCGGCCCTGCCTGGCGTGGAGCGTCTCAGCATGGTGAACGTCGGCCGCGCAGCCAAGGAGGCGCGTGACCTGGGCATCCCGGCGATCGCCATCTTCCCGCACATCGACGGGGCCAGGAAGGACGCGGTCGGATCCGCCGCCGCCGATCCCGCTGGGCTGGTGGCGCGGGCCGTGAAAACCATGAAGGAAGCCGCGCCCGAAGTTGGGGTGCTGTGCGACGTGGCCCTCGATCCCTTCACCGACCACGGTCATGACGGCGTGGTTGAGAACGGCAGAATCCTCAACGACGCAACAATCGAGCGCCTCGTCGAGCAGGGTGTGATGCAGGCGCGGGCCGGCTGCGATATCCTGGCGCCCTCCGACATGATGGATGGCCGGGTGGGGGCCTTGCGGGCCGCTTTGGAGAGCGAAGGCCTCGCCGACACCATGATCATGTCCTACGCCGCCAAGTACGCATCGACTTTCTACGGGCCCTATCGGGATGCGATCGGTTCGGCGAAGCTGGGAGCCCAGGGCGCGCCGGCTGACAAGGCGACCTATCAGATGGATCCGGCCAACGGCGACGAAGCGCTGCGCGAGGTGGCGCTCGACATCGCCGAGGGGGCCGACATGGTGATGGTCAAGCCCGGCATGCCCTATCTCGATATCGTCCGCAGGGTGGTGGAGGCCTTCCACATACCCACCTTCGCTTTCCAGGTTTCCGGCGAGTACGCCATGATCCGGGCCGCCGCCGCGGCCGGCGCGATCGACGAGGAACGGGCGATTCTGGAAAGCCTTACCGCCTTCAAGCGCGCAGGCGCGGCCGGCGTTTTGACCTATTTCGCGCCGACGGCGGCGCGGCTGCTGGGGGCCTGAGGACAGATTCTCACCGCAATTCGCACGGCGCCATCTTGCGCATCGGCTCGGCGTGACCCCTAATCCTAGCTCTATGGGAGACGACTCGACGGCGCATCGGTTGGTTCAGTGACCCAGCATTTTCCAACTCGTCAGCTGCGCTTCTTCCTGACCGCGCCATCGCCATGCCCATATTTGCCCGGCCGCGAGGAGCGGAAGGTGTTCGCGCACCTGCCGATGTTGGACGGCGCCAGCGTCAACGACACCCTGACGCAGGGCGGGTTCCGGCGCTCGCAGAACATCGCCTACCGCCCGGCCTGCGAGCATTGCGCCGCCTGCGTATCAGCGCGGTTGCCCGTGGAGGATTATGCGTTCTCCCGGTCTGAACGGCGGATCCTGGCCCGCAACGACAATCTCACCCGACACCTGGTGGAGGCTGAGGCGACGCGCGAGCAGTTCGACCTCCTGCGCAGCTACCTCAACAGCCGGCATCAGGGCGGTGGGATGGCCGACATGACCTGGCCGGACTACGTGGCCATGGTCGAGGATACGGCCGTGCGCACTCACATGGTGGAGTATCGCACCCGCTCGGAAGATGGCGGCCCCGGCCGCCTCGCCGCCTGCGCGCTCGTGGACCTGCTCTCCGACGGCCTCTCGCTCGTCTACAGCTTCTTTGACCAGGAATTCGCGCGCAACAGCCCTGGATCCTTCGTGATTTTCGATCATGTGCAGGAGGCGCGACGCCTGGGCTTGCCGTATCTCTACCTGGGCTATTGGGTGCGTGGCAGCCGCAAGATGGACTACAAGGCCAAGTTCTCGCCGCTGGAGATTCTACAACCGGAGGGGTGGCGGCTGATGTCGGCGCGCGACCGCCTGTTGGACGCGATCTGACCCGGCTCATGCCTGAGCTCCCGCCCGGCGACAGCCCGCCCATCGCTCGCCTTCTGGCCGTGATGGCCGCTCTGCGGGATCCGGCGCACGGCTGCGCCTGGGATCTCGAGCAGACCTACGCCACCATTGCGCCCTACACCATCGAGGAGGCCTATGAGGTGGCCGACGCCATTGAGCGCGGCGACATGAACGACCTCAAGGAGGAGCTCGGCGATCTGCTCCTGCAGGTGGTGTTCCACTCGCGGATGGCTGAGGAGGACGGGGCCTTCGCCTTCGACGATGTGGCGAGCGCCATCGGCGACAAGATGGTGCGCAGGCACCCTCACGTCTTTGGCGATGCGATCGTCGAGTCGGCCGCCGATCAGACGCGCGCCTGGGAGGCGATGAAGACGGCCGAACGGGCCGAGAAAGGCGCTGGTTGGCTGGATGCGGTGGCCGTCACCCTGCCCGCTCTAACCCGCGCCGCCAAGCTAGCGTCCAGGGCCGCGCGGGTCGGCTTCGTCTGGCCGACCACGGAGGAGGTCCTCGCCAAGCTTCGCGAGGAGGTCGCCGAGCTGGAGGCCGAAGTCGCCGCCGGCGAGCTCGAGAAGGCCCGTGAAGAACTCGGCGACGTACTGTTCGTCTGCGCCAACATCGCCCGCGCCCTCGAAGTCGATCCGGAGGTTGCCCTGAGTGGGGCGAACGCGAAATTCGTCCGGCGTTTCGGCTACATCGAGAAGAAGTTGGCCGAGCGCGGCCGGACGCCGGATCAATCTGATCTGGCCGAGATGGACGCGCTCTGGGACGAGGCCAAGGCGGCCGAGCGGGCGGCCTGATCTACTCCGCGGCGGCGGGGAGCCCAGGGCCAGAGTGCGTTGACCGCTCACATGGAAGCCAGAGAGAGACGATCGTTCCGCCACCCGGGCGCGGGGCGCAACTAAACGATCCTCCCAGGGCCGCCGCGCGTGCTTGCATGTTCGCAAGCCCACGGCCCGTCGGTCGCTCAGCCATCGGGTCAATGCCTCGGCCGTCATCACCGACAAAGGCCAGAAGGCCAGCGACGCCGTGCCGGGCCTCCTGGCGACAGCCGATCTCAATCTCGGCGGCCCCGGCATGAGCGAGTACATTGCCGATCGCTTCCTGGAAAACCCGCAGCACATTGAGTGCGCTGGGGGCGTCGAGCCAGGGCAGCGGCGCGCAGGGCTCCATGCGCCAACGCACCTGAACACCCGCGCGCCGAAGATCGGGGGCCAGCCGGTGGCGCAGATTGCCGACCAGGGCGACGAGATCGCCCTCCACGGGCTCCAATGAGTCGACCGTGATCTTGAGGCTGAGCAGCGCCCGGCGAAGCGTCGCCGCTGACTTGCCGCCATCGCCCTCACGCTCAGCGACCGCGAGCGCCGTGACGAGGCTCGAACCCACGCCATCATGCATCTCGCGCATGAGGCGCTCGCGTTCTGACGCCACGGCTTGGGCGACCTCGAGCCCTCGGCGCTTTTCCTCGCTATTGGCCAGCTCGCGCCTGGCTTCGGAAACATGCAATTCGAGCGTCTTGTTCATGTTTTCGAGCGCCCCGAACGCCCGGATGGCGCGACGGGCGAAGAATGCGAGGAAGGCCATGGAAAGCGCGCAGCCGAGGTAGGGTTGAATGAAGAACCCCAGGCCGTCCCACCAGCCGACATAGATCACCCGGCCGATGTCATGGACCGAGGCGGCGACGGCCAGGAGCAGAATGGTTGCGAGGGCGAGATGCTCGGCCGACCGCGTTCGCAGCCACGCGGACAGGATCATTCCAATGACGAGGATGTCGCCGGCCAGCGTGGCGAGATTGATGCCGGCCTCCCTGAACGAGCCCCCCACGACCAGTCGGCCCAGGGACATGGCGGCGCCGACCAACCACAGGGCCGCAACAACGGTCCGCCATCGCGGCGGCCTCAGGAACGCGACACAGAAGCTGAGGGAGGCTGCGTTGGCGAAATAGATCGAATAGGTGGTGATCCCGTCGAACCAGTCCAGCGGGAGAGCCACGGCGTAGCCGAAGAAGTGGTAGTCGCGAATCCACCACAGGGCCCCGGACAGGGCCAGAAACAAAAGCTCGGCTTCCCCGCGGCGCGTCAGCCAGATCAGAAAGGCGCCGGCCGACAGGAAGATCATCAGGAAGTTGGCCGCTTCCGGTGCGGTGATCCGCCAGAAGAACCTCTGATCGTAGAACCCGGACAGAACGTCGGCCGAACCGATCTGGAGAGATCCGAGGCTCAGGTTGGTGATCGAGGCGACGCGCGTCTCGATCTCGTTGACGCCGGGGTGCAGCAACTCTGCCCGCAGAGGGACATAGTAGGGCCTGTTCCAAACCAGGATATTGGCTGAGGGGTTTGAAAAATTACGGAAAATCTCAACGCCGTTGACGAAGACGGTCAGGCGGTCGCGGTTTTCCTCAGTGTAGATCGCGAGGCTATCGCCCAGGTCTGATCGATTGAAACGGACGCGACCCCATACCGTACGGCCCGGCGAATCCCTCGCGGTCAGTTGCGCCTCCGACCAGGCGACGGGCGCTTTTGATCGTCGCCACCCGGCTGTGGGGGGCGTCGTCGCGTCGGAAAACACGTAGTCGAGGTCAGCGAACTTGAGGACGCGACTCGGGCCGGCGCCCTCGCTCGCGAACCGGTTGTAACTGGGCGCCTGCGCCTTCGCGCCGTTCGGGAAGCTGGCGGCGAGAATTGCGGCCTGGAGGCTAAGTACGATCCAGAATGCCCTGGAAATTCGCTTCAAAGAGCGCCTCCGCCCGGGAGTTTACCTCGAGCTTGCGGTAAATGTTTTTGACGTGCGCGCCAATCGTATTGACCGATACGCGCAAAATCTCGCCGCATTCAGAATAGGAAAATCCCCTGGCCAGCAGGTTGAGCACCTCATGTTCGCGCTCCGACAATGGCGAGACCGCCATCTTTTGAGGCGAGGCGTCCGCCGGCCGAATCTGATTGAGAAGTTGCCGGGCGATGATCGGGCTGATCGGCGACCCACCCCTCCGGATCTCTCTAATGGCTTCGATGCAGTCCTCGAGGTCTTCGTCTTTGAGCAGGTAGCCACGCGCGCCGGCGCGGATAGTGTCCAGCACCTTCGACTGATCGGCGAAGACGGTGATGACCAGGATGTCGGTTTCGCGGCCCGTATCCGCTTCCTGCCGGATGACCTGTACGCCGCTGCCGTCAGGCAGACCCAGGTCACAGAGCAGCACGTCGTAGCCGCCCGCCTCGACGAGCCCGCTTCCCCCCGCCACCGTCGCCGCGGTCCCGGTGACGATCATATCCTCGGCTCTGCCGATCGCGCCGGCCAGGCGCGCGCTCATCTCCGGATCGTCTTCGACAATAGCGACGCGGATCATTCGATCTCGACCCCCGATGCGCGACGCGGCCCACCGACGCCCGCGTTCGCGACCAGTGGTGACATGAGTGGTCAAGCTTTAGCCTCCAAGGCCGCGGCCATCCAATACCCAGTTCCGGTGATGTGCGGTCGGGTGACGGCTGGCTACCAGCACAGCATTGGACTCTGTCCTAAATCGCCAGGCCCTTCCAGGCGCCGGCAAGGGGGTAGCATTTGTGTTTTCGCGCGAGGAGCAGGCGCCCGACGTCCCTGTCGCCCGCGGCGCGCGGCCTCGCAGGCTCAGATCTCGCGGGCCTCGCCCTCGTCAGCGCCGGCGAGACAACACTGCCGATCCGCAACCTCGACGCGGCCGGCGCGATCGCGCCCGGCGTTCGCCGCCCCGCCCGTGGTCGCGCCTCAGAGGCGGTTCTCTTCGCCGCCAGAGGTTGGGACTCCAGCGCAAGAAACAGGAACAACGTCGCCGATCGTCGCGGGCGGAGCGCCGCCGTGAGGGGGAGCACGCTGGCTGGCGGCGCCATCGTCAGCGGCGTGGCCGCGCCGCAAGCAAGTTCTGACTATTCCGCCGCCTGCGGGATCTCGGCTCCTGGGCGCATGCGCTGGAAACGGCCAAGCGCCTGGGGGTCGAGCCTGGCGCGCACCAGCGCCCCCTGCGGTGTCTCCTCTCGCGCGCTGACCCGTCCGTGGCGGTAGAGCCAGGCGAGCGCCTCGCCATCTGACGCATCGAGCTGGAACGCCAACTCGGGCCCCTCGTCGACCAGCGATGCGATGCGCTCCAGAAGAGCTCCAATCCCCTCCCCGGTCAGCGCCGAGACGGCCACGGCGCCGGCGCGGCGGGCGCGCGCGGCGACGGCGGACTTCATCTCGTCATCCAGGGCGTCGGTCTTGTTCCAGACCTCGATCAGCCGACGTTCGGGGCCGAGCCCCAGTTCTTTCAGGACCGCCATGACGTCGTCGGCCTCGGCATCGCTATGCGGGCCGGAGATATCGCGCACGTGGAGAACGATGTCGGCCTCGCGCACCTCGTCCAGGGTGGCGCGGAACGACTCCACCAATTCGTGTGGCAGGTCGGAAATGAAGCCCACAGTGTCGGAAAGGATGGCCGGTCGACCGCCAGGCAAGGCGAGGCGGCGCAGGGTCGGATCGAGCGTCGCGAAAAGCTGCGACCTGGCGAAGACGTTGGCGCCGGTCAGGCGGTTGAAGAGAGTCGACTTGCCGGCGTTGGTGTAGCCGACCAGCGCCACCGACGGATAGGGAACCCGCTTGCGCGCCCGCCGGGCCAGACCTCGCGTCCGGCGAACGTCGGCGAGTTCGGCCTTGAGGCGCACGATACGCTCGAGGATCAACCGCCGGTCCGCCTCGATCTGGGTTTCGCCGGGACCGCCGAGAAAGCCGAAGCCGCCGCGCTGACGCTCCAAGTGGGTCCAGGTGCGCACCAGGCGCGAGCGTTCATAGTCGAGCCTGGCCAGTTCCACCTGCAGGCGCCCTTCGGCCGTGCGGGCGCGGCGCGCGAAGATCTCGAGGATCAGGCCCGTGCGGTCGACCACCTTGGCGTCCCAGGCGCGCTCGAGGTTGCGCTGCTGGATCGGCGTGAGCGCATCGTCGACCACCACCACGTCGGCCCCGATCGCGCGGCGAAGTTCACCGATCTCCTCGACCTTGCCCTGGCCGAAGAGCGTCGCCGGGCGTGGGGCCCGTATGTGGGCGATCAGGGCGCCGGCCACCACGAGATCAAGGGCGGCCGCGAGCCCCGCAGCCTCCTCCAATCGCGCCTCTGGCGCGCGCCCGGCGTTCGCACGCAGTCGGTCCGGGTGGACGACCAGGCAGGTCAGCGCGCTGTCGGAAGAGTGGCTCAATCCTCGTCTTCGTCGAGTTCGCCCGCCGGCTCGTAGAGCTGGACCGGCTGGGCCGGCATGATCGTCGAGATGGCGTGCTTGTAGACCAGCTGGGCTTGGCCGTCCCGACGCAGCAGGACGCAGAAACTGTCGAACCAGCTGACCACGCCCTGAAGCTTGACCCCGTTGACCAGGAAGATCGTCAGCGGCGTCTTCGACCGCCGGACGGCGTTCAGGAAGGTGTCCTGAAGGTTCTGCTTCTTATCGTTGGACATGGCTGGCGTCTCTTTGGTTGTCGTTTGTCGCCGATGGTCAGACCGCGTCTCGGCGCGATTCCGCGATATAGAGCTGGCGCAGCCGTTTCGCCACCGGTCCGGGCTCGCCATCACCAACGATTCGTCCGTTGATTCGCACCACGGGCGTCACCAGCGTGCTGGCGCCCGTAATGAAGGCTTCCCGCGCCTCCAGGGCGTCGTCGACTGAAAACGGCCCCTCCGCCACGGCCAGGCCAGCCTCAGCCGCTACACGCAGCACCGCGGCGCGGGTCACGCCCCGCAGGATGTTGGCCTGGATGTCGCGGGTGCGCAGCCGGCCTTCGCGATCGATGATCCAGGCGTTGGTTGACGATCCTTCGCTGATGAGGCCGAGTTCGTCGACGAACCAGGCCTCATAGGCGCCCGCCTCTTTGGCCGCCTGTTTGGCGAGCACGTTGGGGAGCAGGTTGACCGTCTTGATATCGCACCGCGCCCAGCGGCTCTCCGGGGTGGTGACGACGGCGACACCCTTTGCCGCCTTGGCCTCGGCGCCGGCCGGGTCGATCGATCTGGCGGTGATGACGACGGCGGGCGGCGGCGAGGGATCCGGAAACGGGTGATCGCGCCGCGCCACGCCGCGCGAGATCTGCAGGTAGACGAGACCATCTCTCACGCGGTTGCGCCGCACCGTCTCGCGCAGCACGATCTCCAGAGACTTGCGGTTCATCGGCTCGGCGATCCGCAATTCGCCGAGACTGCGGGTCAGGCGCGCGAAATGCCCTTCGGCGTCAGTCAGTCGGCCGCCCCGGACGGCCCAGACCTCGTAGACGGCGTCGCCGAACTGGTAGCCGCGATCTTCGATGTGCACGACGGCCTCGCCATGGGCGACGAACCGACCATTCACATAGGCGATGCGGCTCATCAGGCCTCCTCGTCTGGGCGGCCGAAGCCGAGGGATTTCAGTTTTCGGTGCAGCGCCGACCGTTCCATGCCGATGAAGCCGGCGGTGCGCGAGATGTTTCCGCCGAAGCGCACTATCTGAGCGTTGAGGTACTCCCGCTCGAACAGCTCCCGCGCCTCGCGCAACGGCAGGGCGATGATGCGCTCAGCCGCCAGGCCCGCTGCCGGCGGCGCCGAGCTGGCGTCGGGCGGCAGCATGTCGGCCGTGATCGGCTCGGCCGGATCGCCGGCCGCGAGGATCAGGATGCGCTCCACGACGTTGCGCAGCTGGCGTACGTTTCCAGGCCAGGTCTGTACTTGCAGGGTCGCATAGGCGTCGCTGGCCAGGCGCCGCCGAACGAGGCCCGAGGCGCTCGAGAGCCGCTCCAGGTAGTAGTCGATCAGTTCGGGGATGTCCTCGCGCCGCTCGGCCAGGCCGGGCACGCGCAGCGGCACCACGTTCAGGCGATGGAACAGGTCCTCTCGCAGGCGGCCGGCCGCGATCTCCTCGCGCAGGTCGCGGCTGGTGGAGGAAACCACGCGCACATCTACTTGCACATCGGTATCGCCGCCCACGCGACGGAAGCGCTGTTCAACCAGCACCCGCAACAAGCGGCTCTGTGTCTCGCGGGGCATGTCCGCCAGGTCGTCGATGTAAAGGGTGCCGCCGTGCGCCCGCTCGAAGACACCGATCTTGCGCGGCCGCCCGCCCTCTCCTTCCTCACCGAAGAACTCCAGGTCGAGACTGCCGGGGGTCATGCCGGCGGCGCTGATGGCCACGAACTCGCCCTTGGCGCGGGGACTGGCGGCGTGGATCAGGCGCGCCGCCGTTTCCTTTCCGGCCCCTGGCGGACCGGAAATGAGGATCCTACTGTTGGCCGTCGCCACCTTGGCGATCATCTGCCGCAGCTGCTGGGCGGCTGGAGAGGTGCCCAGCATGCCGTCCGGGACGATCGCCTTGCTGCGCAGCCGGCGGTTTTCGCGCTTGAGGTTGGCCGACTCCAGCGCGCGCTCGGCGAGTAGCAGGAGGCGATCGGATTTGAACGGCTTCTCCAGGAAGTCGTAGGCCCCCCGCTTGATTGCGCTCACCGCCGTCTCGATGTTGCCGTGCCCTGAGATCATGATCACCGGCAGTTCGGTGTCCAGGCCCTTGACCACATCGAGCAGCTCCAGGCCGTCCATGCCGCCGCCGGTCATCCAGATGTCGAGCACGACAAGCGAGGGCTTGCGGGCGCGGATGGCCGCCAGGGCGCTCTCGGAGTCCTTCGCCGTGCGCACCTGATAGCCGTCGTCCTCCAGGATCGCTGCCACCAGTTCGCGGATATCGGCCTCGTCGTCGACGACGAGCACATCGCCGGTCATGCTTGCACCTTTCGAACTTCACTGCGCCCCGCCCCGGCGCTCGCCATCGGGAACGACAACACCACCCGGGCCCCCGATCCGGACGCGGCGTCGGCGAGCTGCAGCTCGCCGCCATGGTCTTCGAGGATTCGCTTAACGATCGCCAGACCCAGCCCGGTGCCCTTGGCGCGGGTCGTAACATAGGGCTCCGTAAGGCGGTCGCGGTCTTTGGCCGGGAGGCCGACGCCGTTATCCTCGACCACGAAGGCGATGCGGCTCGAGCTCACCACCAGGGAAGCGGCGATGCGGCCCTCGATCCCCGGATCGCTGGCGCGGCGCGCCGCGATGGCTTCGCCGGCGTTCTTCAGCACGTTGGTCAGGGCCTGGCCGACGATGCGTCCGTCGCATGTCAGATTAACATCGCGCGGCAATTCGCTGATCTCCACGGTCACATCCGGATCGGCGACGCGCTGGGCGAAGACCGCCTCGCGCAAGAGTTCGGCCGGGTCATGGGGCGCGAAGATTGGGGCCGGCATCCGGGCGAAGGCGGAGAATTCGTCCACCATCCGGCCGATGTCGCCAACCTGGCGGACGATGGTGTCGGTGCAGCGGTCGAAGGTCTCCGGATCGCTGGTGATCTCGTCACGATATTTGCGCCTCAACCTTTCGGCCGACAGTTGAATGGGTGTGAGCGGGTTCTTGATTTCATGGGCGATGCGGCGGGCCACGTCGCGCCAGGCGGCGTTGCGCTGGGCGGCGACGAGGCGGGTGATGTCGTCGAAGGTGAGCACCAGTCCCTCGGCGCTCTGGCTGGCGCGGACGCGCAGGCGCCGGGTTTCGCCATGCCGGGTGACGTCGACGTCCTCCTCGGCCTCGCCGCCTTCGGCGAGGGCCAGGGCGGCGACAGACTCCAGTTCCGGAGCGACCTCGGTCAGGTGGCGGCCCTCGCTCTGGCCGCTGTCCAGCTCGAGCAGGCGATCGGCCTGGCGATTGTGAGCCGAGATGCGACGGTCAGAATCGAGTCCGATGACACCCGCGCTGACTCCCAGCAGCACCGCTTCGGTGAATTGGCGCCGCGCCTCAGCGTCGGCGTGGGCGGCGGAGAGGTCGCGGCGCTGCTGCTCGAGGTCGCGGGTCATGCGGTTGAAAGCGCGTGAGAGCGTGGCGATCTCCTCGGGTTCGCGGCCGATGGTGACGCGGGCGGAGAGATCGCCGGCCGAGACCTTGCCGGCCGCCTGAACCAGGCGCGCGACCGGCTCGGCGACCCCGCCTGCCGCTTCCATCCCCAGCCAGACCGCGCCGACCAGCACCAGCAGGACGGTCTCTAGGTATGAGAGCCCGAAGGCCTCTCGAATGAGCGTGCGGTTGGCCGCCGCCTCGCGATAGGCGCCGAGCGAGGATTCGGTCAGACGCAGGTGGCTGAATATGCCTGGGTCGACCGTCCGGACGACGTAGAGGTAGGCGTCCGGATAACTTTTCAATCGATATAGGGCCCGAAACAGGTCGGACCCTTCGAAGGCGACCATCTCCACCTCGTCGCCGTCGGCGACCTTGAAGGCGGCAGCGGGCGGGTCGAGGAAGGCAGGGCCCCCGGGCTCTTCGGCGCGCGCCAAGACCCGGCCGTCATGGTCGATGATGTAGGCCGCCGCGAAGTCGTTATTCCGCGCCAATTCTCGGAAGAATCCAGAGAAAGCGACCGGTGCGTCGGCCAGGGCCTGCTCGCCGTCCCCGAGCGCCTCGGCCATGGCCCCGATGTGAAGACCGGTGGAGCGCTGCTGGTCGGCGAGATAACTGCGCGCCACATTGGCCGAATTTGCCACCACGGTCTGCACCCGAGCGTTGAACCAGTTGTCGACGCCGCGGGTCACCAGCAGGCCGAAGAAGAGGGCGACGATCACGGCCGGCGCGACCGCCGCGAGCGCGAACATGAACACATAGCGCAGGTGCAGGCGGGCGCCGGGGTCGCGGTCGCGTACGAGAACGACGATTCGCAGCACCAGCGCGGTGGCGGGCGGCGCCAAGGCCACGAGCCCGAGCCCCAGCAGGGCAAGCACCAGGGGGCTGGCCGGGCCGAGCGGACCGGCGAGCAATGGCGACGCGCCGAGGAAGACCGCCAGGCCGGTCGTGGCCACGGCCGCTGCGTAGCAGCTTCCCATTAGGGTGCGTGACGCCAACGCCCCCTTCAGAGGCGCCGGGCTTGGAATTCGTTGGTCCGACACGAGGGGGAGTCTAGGTCGGACTGTGCCCCAAACTCAACAGTTCAGTGGCGAGCCTGCGTCAGGCGCGTCAGCCCTTGCTACGCGTTATGCCAAGATCGGTGATCCGTTTGCGCAGAGTGTTGCGATTGAGACCCAGCACCTCGGCCGCCCGCACCTGATTGCCGCGGGTCGCCGCCAGGGTGAGTTGGAACAGCGGCCGCTCCACCTCGGCCAGCACCCGGTCGTAAAGTCCCGGTGGCGGCAAGCCGTCTGGTTCGCCAGCAAAGAGCGACATCAAGTGCCGCTCGACCAGCGCCGAGAGCGTGACCGGGCCCTCAGCCGGCGCCGGCGAGACGTGCGCCGCCAGCTCGCGCTCGACGATCCGCGCCGTGATGGTCTCGTCGGCGTAAAGCGCGCAGATGCGGCGAACGAGGTTCTCCAACTCGCGCACATTGCCCGGCCAATCGTGCAGCTTGAGCCGCTCCAGCGCATCTACGTCGACGGTTTTGGAAGGCAGGCCTTCCCGCGCGGCGCGCAACAGGAAGGCGCGGGCGAGTTCAGGAATGTCGTCGAGGTGCTCGCGCAGCGGTGGCATGCGGATCTGGGCGACGTTGAGCCGGAAATAGAGATCTTCGCGAAACAGCCCCTGCTGGACGAGGCCGCGCAGGTCACGGTTGGTGGCGGCGATGACCCGGACGTCGCAGCGGCGGCCGGTCTTGGGATTGAGGGCCGGCTCCACGCCGTCGAAAATCCGCAGCAGGCGAATCTGCGAATCCAACGGCATGTCGCTGATCTCGTCGAGCAGCAGGGTGCCGCCATCGGCTTCGGCCAGCTTTCCGGGCGCCTCGCCGGAGCCGAACAGTTCGGCGTCGATCCGCTCGCGCGGCGCAGCGCCCAGGTTCACGGACACGAACCGGCCCTCGCGACGGCGGCCGAGATCGTGCAGGGCCCGGGCGGCCAGGGTCTTGCCGACGCCGGACTCGCCTTGGATGAGCACCGTGAGATCCGCGCCAACCAGGCGCGCCAGGGTGCGGTAGACTTCCTGCATCGGCGCCGAGCGGCCGATCAGGGGCAGGCGCTCGTCGCGCACCGCCCTGGCCTGGGCCTTGGCCGCCTCGCCGTTGGCCGGCTTGGCGAGCGCGCGCTTGGCCACGGCGATGATGTCGTCGAGATCGAAGGGCTTGGGCACGTAGTCGTAGACCCCGAGCTCGGCGGCGTTGACCGCGGTGAGCAGGGTGTTCTGAGCGCTCATCACGATCACGGGCAGTTTCGGCCGCTGTTTGCGGATGCGCGGCATGACGTTGAAGACGTTCTCGTCCGGCATGACCACGTCGGTCACAACGAGATCGCCATCGCCCTCCGTCACCCACTTGAGCAAGGTGGTCGCGTTGCCGGTGGCCCGCACCTCATATCCCAGGCGTGAAAACGCCTGCGAAAGCACCAGGCGGATGGACGAGTCATCGTCGGCGATCAGGATCTTGGCGCTCATATGGCTCCTTCGAGGATGCGTTGCGGGGCGATGGGCAGCATCACCCGGAACTCTGTCCGGCCGGGACGGGAGTCGAAATCCACCTGGCCGTCATGGGCGGCGACGAGTTTGGCGACGAGGGCGAGGCCCAGGCCCGTGCCGTGGTCTTTGGTGGTTACGAACGGCTCGAACAGGTGATCGCGGATCGCCGCGGGGACACCCGGACCATTGTCGATCACCTTGATCTCGAGCGGCGCGGCCTGGACCGGAATGCCGGTCTCGCTGCGCGCTCTGGCGCCATGTCGAAAGGCGGTGGCGATGGTGATTTCACCGCGACCGTCGCCGCGGGCGTGAGCGGCCTCGGCCGCGTTCTTGAGCAGGTTGAGGAAGATCTGGATCAGCTGATCCTCCTCCGCGAAGGCGGGCGGCAGGGAGGGGTCGTAGCTCTCGCGGATGGGGATGCCGTCAGCCACGCCGTTGGCGGTCAGGGCGCGGACCCGGTCGAGCACGCGATGGATGTTGACCGGTGCGCGCGCCGGCGCCGCGCCCTGGGCAAAGGCTTCCATGCGGTCAACCAGCCGGCGGATGCGTTCCGTCTCATCGACGATCAGTTCAGCCAGCGGCATGTCCGCCGCCGAGAGCCCGGTCTTGAGCAACTGCGCGGCCCCGCGGATCCCAGCCAGCGGATTCTTGATTTCGTGCGCCAGCATTCGCCCCAGCCCCGCCACGGACTGCAGTCCCTCGGCGGCGCGCTCGGTGGCCGGCGTCGCGTGGCTCGGCGCCAGCGTCAGCAACAGAGCGTCGGGACCGAGCTTCACCACCGCCGCGTCGGCGACGAAGGGCGCGTGCCCGAACAAGTCCACTTCCACGCCCCGCTCGCGGATGAGACCGCTGCGCGCCGTGCAGCGCGCCACCAGTGTCAGGAGCGGCGAGCCCTTGGGCAGCGCCTCCTTGAGGCCGCTGCGCGCCAAGTGCGCCAAGCCCTGGCCGAACAGGGTCTCGGCCGCTTCGTTGGCGGTGATCAGACGGGCCTTGTCGTCGAGCAACAGCGACGGATCGGGTCCGAGATCGAAGGCGACGAGCTTCAAGGTCTCGATGAGGCTGTGGGTCTCCACGAGGCTCATGCCGCGAGCCTTTGCGGAGCCCAGAGATCCAAAATCGCTGCGCGCACCTCGGCGGGTGACTCCAGACGGCACACCCTGGCCCGCGCTGCCCGCGCCGGCTCGCCGGTCTCGAGCGCCGGCCCCGCCTCGACATAGCCAGCCAGGTGCTTGCGGAACATGCGCAGGCCGAGACCCTCACCGTAGAAATCGAGACAGCGCGCGAAGTGCGCCTCGACGCAGTCGGCGAGCGCCGGTCCGGATGGCGGTCTGAAGGCCTTACCCGCCAAAGCCGCCGCGATCTCGGCCGCGATCCACGGCCTGCCAACGGCGGCGCGCCCGACCATGACCGCGTCCGCACCCGAGCGCTCCAGAGCCCGTTGGGCTGAGCTCGCGTCGACGATGTCGCCGTTGACGATCACAGGGATGTTCACCGCCGCCTTGACCTCGGCCACGGCCCGCCAGTCGGCGTCGCCGGCGTAGAACTGCTGGCGCGTGCGGCCATGCACGGTGACTGCCTGCGCCCCGGCCGCCTCGGCGCGGCGGGCGAGATCGGGCGCGCTAAGGTCGTCCCAACCAAGTCGCATCTTCGCCGTCACCGGCGCATCCTGAGCGCCAACGGCGGCGGCCACCAGTCGCTCGGCGTGGGCTGGATCGCGCATCAGGGCCGACCCGCAGGCGACGCCGGTGACGGTCTTGGCCGGACAGCCAAAGTTGAGGTCGATGATTTCAGCCCCGGCCCGCCGCGCCAGACGTGCGCCGGCGGCGATCTGATCCGCATCCGCGCCGACCAGCTGCACGACCATCAGGCCGGCGCGGTCGCCCAGAGCCGCGCGGCGGACGACATCCGGACGGCCTTTGGCGAATTCCTCGCAGGCGACCATCTCGGTGGCGACATAGGGCGCGTCAAAGGCCATCGCCGTCTCGCGGTAAGGCAGATCGGTGACGCCGGTCATGGGCGAGATCCACACCTGGCCGGCGACGCGCGCCGGTCCCACCTCGATGTCTCTGCCTAGATTCTGGTCAGCCATGTCGCTTGCTTTTTAGGCATGTTGCGGCGCGGCGTAAAGCGCCCCGGCTCTTCCCTTGCTGCGCAAGGCGCCGCTAAAGGTGCGCATGGATTTTGCCGCTGTTATCGTCGCGGCCGGCCGCGGCGCGCGGGCCGGCGGAGCCAAGCAGTGGCGGGACCTCGGCGGCCGGCCCGTCGCTCGCTGGTCGCTGGAAGCGCTCCTGGCGGCCGGCGCCCGGCGCGTGGTCGTGGTCATCCCCCCGGGCGACGAGGCGGCAGCGGCCGGGGCATTCCACGGCCTGGAAGGCTGGAGCCTCGTATCCGGCGGCGGCGAGCGGTTCGATTCGGTACGCGCCGGCCTCGCGGCCCTGGAGCCGTTGTCGCCTGGGGCGGTGTTGATTCACGACGCCGCCCGGCCGTTCCTGACTGTTCGCGTGGTGGAAGAGCTGCTGTCGGCGCTTGCGGATGCGGATGGGGCACTCCCGGTCCTGCCGGCCGTCGACACTTTGAAACGCCGAGACGCGGACGGCGCGCTGGCGACCGCGGACCGCACGGGCTTGATCCGCGCCCAGACCCCGCAGGCGTTCCGTTTTCCCGAGCTGCTGCATTGCCTGGCCGCGTGGCCGGCCGGCGAGGCGCCCACCGACGACGTTCAGGTGCTGGAGCGGGCCGGTCGGCGCGTGGCGACCACCACGGGCGATGCGCGGCTCTTCAAGCTCACCTATGCGGAGGATTTCGAGATGGCGCAGGCCCTGGCCGGCGCGCTGCGCGTGACCCGCGTGGGGCAAGGCTTCGACGTGCATGCCTTCGAGCCCGGTGATCGGGTGTGGCTCTGCGGCGTGGAGATCGCGCATGACCGTAAGCTGGCCGGCCACTCCGACGCCGACGTCGGCCTGCACGCCCTTACCGATGCCCTGTTGGGGGCGATTGGGGCCGGCGACATCGGCGACCACTTCCCGCCGACAGACCCGAAATGGCAGGGCGCGGACTCGGCCGTCTTCCTGCGCCACGCCGTGTCGCTCGTGGCGGCGCGTGGGGGCCGGATCGTCAACGCCGACGTGACGCTGATTTGCGAAGCCCCGAAGATCAAGCCGCACCGTGAGGCCATGCGGGCGCGTGTCGCCGAGCTGCTCGCTGTGCCGCTGGGCCAGGTGAGCGTGAAGGCGACCACCACCGAAGGCCTCGGCTTCACCGGTCGCCGCGAAGGCGTCGCCGCCCAGGCCGTGGCGGCCGTCGAGTTACCGGCCTAAGGGCCCCTTCCGCATCGCGCGCCGTCGGCTAAGCTCGGATTCGGCTGGTTTGAGGGGGGTATGTTCCGGACAATCTTGTTGGCGGCGCTCGTCGCTGCGCCTGCCGCGCTGGCGCAGGAACATCCACTCGCCGAACCGACCTGGAAGGTGATCGGGGCGCCCCGGCCGCCGAATCCGGCGCCCAAGACCGTCACCAGCCCGGATCGGCAAACCGACGCCGATCAGGACGACGACGCTAGCCCGCCGGTGGTGGGCGGCCCACAACCGCATGTGATCCGCAATCCCGAATGGGTGGCCAGGCCCAATGCCAATGACCTTGGATCGGCCTATCCGCGGCGCGCCATGTTCAATCAGATCACCGGCCAAGCGAATATCACCTGCGTCGTGACGGTGACCGGGGCGCTGGACGCCTGCCGCGTGGTGGGCGAAACGCCACCCGGGTTCGGATTTGGCGCGGCGGCTCTCGCTATGAGCCCAAGGTTCAAGATGCGTCCCATGACCATGGATGGCAAACCCGTGGGCGGCGCGAAGATAACGATCCCGATCAATTTCTTCATTCCGCAATGGGGATCGAACCTGTTCGGTGTCGTCTGGCAGGCTGCGCCCAGCGTCGCGCAGGTGGCGGCCGCCTATCCGCCGCAAGCTCGCGCCGCGAAAGTCGCCGGCCAGGTGGTTCTCAACTGCGCCATCCACGACGGTTCCCAGCTCGCGAACTGTGCGGTGATTGCGGAAACACCCCATGGCTACGGCTTTGACCGCGCCGCCAAGGCCCTCGCGGCCGACTTTGTGGCCCCGTCGGTCGACAGTGGCGGCGCCTCCACCAAAGGCGACCGCACACAGATCACCATCGCCTTCACGCCGGGGGTGCTCGATCCCGACCATCCGGCGATCGGCAGGCCGTGGTGGCGGCACGCGCCGCGGTCGCTCGACGTAGCGTCGTCCTTTCCCGCCCAGGCGACCGCTGCTCACGTGAATGAGGGCCGGGTGACGATCGCCTGTGACGTCGCCGCCGAAGGCAAGCTTGACCACTGCGGCATCGAGAAGGAACAGCCAGCGGGTCTGGGCTTCGGCGCGGCGGCGCTTTCGCTGTCGAGCCAGTTCCAGATGTCGCTGTGGACGGACGAGGGCCAGCCAACCGTTGGCGGACGGATCAATGTGCCGATCCGCTATCTCGCGCCGGGCGTCACGCTGGCCGCGGACCCGCCCGAGCCTCCGCCTCCGCCGCCCACCGTTCCGGACGAGCCGCGCTGGGCGCGCAGACCGATTCCGGCCGACATCGCGGCGGCCTACCCTCCCGTGGCGGCGAATCTCGGGCTGGCGGGCGAGGTGTCGGTCCATTGCGGCCTGTCGGATGACGGGCGTCTGAAGGGCTGCAAGGTCGTGAGCGAGACGCCGCAGGGCTACGGCTTTGGCCAAGCAGCCCTGAGCCTCACCGGCGGTTACCGGGCGCCCGCCATTCAAGCGTCAGGCGTGGGGCCACACGAGATCACCTTCCCGATCCGCTTTTCCATGCCCAAGCCGTGAGACCCTGACCGCCTCTTTCCCATCCGCCGCGATGGGCTAAGGTGCCTGTATTCGTCGAGGGGGCGCGGCGCCGAAGGAGTTCGCGGGCGCGCCCAACCCCGCATCAGGGAACCCAGCGCCTCATGAAAGCCTTTCTGATCCTCGCCGCGGCCTTCGCCCTCGCGACTCCGGCCTTCTCCCAGTCCGATCAGGGCGCGGGGGACCAGGGCCGGTCCGACCAGTACGCCTGTAACCACGGCGCGCCGGACGATCCGCGCACCATCGACGCCTGCGCTCGGCTGCGCAGTGGTGAGGCGCCTGCGGCGGCCACGACCGAGCAGACGGCCCCGAATGCGACCGGCGCCTATCCCTACCCCGCCCCGCGCTACACTCCGCCGCACTACACCCCGCCCGCCGATCAGGACGAGGTCGCTTCGAACGCAGCGATGGCGGCCAAGGCCGCCAAAGTCGGCCAGTCAGGCCAGTCCGAGGCTCCCAAGACCGAACATGCCGCAGCCCCACCGCCCCCAACCGACGTGGGAGAGGCTCCGCTTAACGGCGACGAGCAGGCCAATGACAACGGCGGCTCCTCCACCGACGACGAGGATAACAACATCCATATCTCCAGTGGGCGCTGGTGGGCGGGGCTCGGCGCATTTGCGGTCGGCCTGATCGTGCTGGGCGGCCTGATCGGGCTGCCGATCTATTTCTTGCCGTCGATCATCGCCATCGCCGGCCACAAGCGCAACACGCTCGCCATCTTCGCCATCAACCTGTTCCTCGGCTGGAGTTTCATCGGCTGGATCGTGGCGCTGGTGTGGTCTCTGGCGAGCGACAAAGCCTACTGAGATGTTCTCGCTCGAGATCGAAACTCTCGCCCGGCTGGTGATCGACGACGCTCGCGAGCGCAACTTGCGCCTCGTCACCGCCGAAAGCTGTACGGGCGGGCTCGTGGCGGGCGCGATCTGCTCGATCGCCGGCGCCTCCGACGTCTTTGAGCGCGGCTTTGTCTCCTACACCAACCGGGCCAAACAGGAGCTGCTCGGCGTTTCCGGCGACTTGATCGCCGACCTGGGCGCCGTCTCCGAACCCGTCGTTCGGATGATGGCCGAGGGCGCGCTCGAACACTCCCACGCCCACGTGGCCGTGGCCATCACCGGTGTCGCCGGCCCGGGCGGCGGCACACCGCTAAAGCCCGTAGGTACGGTGCATTTCGCCACCGCCCGCGCCAACCAGTCGGTGCATCACCGCATCGAACGTTTCGATCTCGACGAACGCTGGGAAATCCAGATGGCCGCGGTTGAGGTCGCGCTCGAAATGCTGCGCGAGCGGCTGCGCTAGCCCCCTAACTCCAGAATCCGGCTCCACTCCTCCGACGTGACTGGAACCACCGACAGGCGGAACTGGCGGAACATCAGCATGCCGGGCAGTTCGGCCTTGAGCTGGGCCAGTTCCACGGGCCTGGCGAAGGCGCGCACCGGCGCGATCTCGACAGCGACGAAGCGGCCGGCGGGATCGCTAGGGTCGAGGAAGGCCTCGCGAGTGATCCGCGCCAGGCCCACGGCCGCCTTGTCGCTCTGGGAGTGATAGATGATCGCCTGTTGGCCGACCTTCATCGCCTTCAGGTAGAGCGCGGCCTGGTTGTTGCGTACCCCGTCCCAGACGGTCGAGCCGTCGCGCTTCAGATCGGCAAAGCTGTACTTCTCCGGCTCGCTCTTCAGGAGCCAGTGGGCCGCTTCCATTCTCCGCCTCCATAGAGTTCGTCCGCCCGCACCTCGAAGCAATGTACGAGAGTCGCCGCGGCGCGGTCGAAATTGGCCGCCAGCAGGCGCTCGAGCAAGTGCGAGCGGAACTCGAAATCGATCTCGAACGACAGCTCCGACCCGCCCGGCCGCGCGGCGAATCGCCAATGGTTCTCCAGGCGTTTGAACGGGCCGGAAATCAACGTCACGTCCACCGTAAGGCGCGGCCGATCCAGGCTGACGCGGGTGGCGAACCGCTCGCTCACCGGTCCGAAACCGACCTTGGCTTCGGCATTCAGCGTCTCTATCCCGGGGGCCAGTTCCCGATGACCCCAGGTGCGAAGTTCGGTGATCCAACGCACGAACAGCGGGTAGGACCGCACGTCCGCCACGAGGTCGAAAACGTCTTCCGGCCCGTAGGGCAGCTCGCGCGTCAGTCGATGTTGGTGCAAGGCCTCAGGCCGCCGCGGCTCGGGCGATTTTGAGGCGCGCGAAGTCCTCGCCAGCGTGATGCGAAGAGCGCGTGAACGGGCTGGCGGAGACCATCAGGAAGCCCTTGGCGCGGGCGATGGTTTCCAGGGCCGCGAACTCGTCCGGCGGCACGAAGCGGTCGATGGGCGCGTGTTTGCGCGTCGGCTGCAGGTACTGGCCGATAGTGATGAAGTCGACGCCGGCCGAACGCATGTCGTCCATCACCTGCATGACTTCTTCCTTGGTCTCGCCGAGGCCGACCATCAGGCCGGACTTGGTGAAGATGTCAGGGGCGCGCTCCTTCACACGCTCGAGCAGTCGAAGCGAATGGTAGTAGCGCGCGCCGGGGCGGATGGAGAGGTAGAGCCGCGGCGTCGTCTCCAGGTTGTGGTTGAAGACGTCGGGCCGTGAGTCGATGGCGATCTCGGCGGCCGAGGCGGGCTTCCTCAGGAAATCGGGGGTCAGGATCTCCACCGTCACCGCGGACGCGGCGGCGCGGATGGCGGCCACGGTGGCGGCGAAGTGCGCGGCGCCGCCATCCGGCAAGTCGTCGCGGTCCACCGAGGTGATGACCACGTGCGAGAGGCCCATCTTGGCGACTGCGGCGCCCACGCGCTCCGGCTCGATGGGGTCGAGCGGCGCCGGCTTGCCGGTGGCGACATTGCAGAACGCGCAGGCCCGGGTGCAGACCTCGCCCATGATCATCATCGTCGCGTGGCCCACCGACCAGCACTCGCCGATGTTGGGACAGGCCGCCTCCTCGCACACCGTGGTCAGGCCATGCTGGCGCACCAGGTTGCGGGTGGCATTATAGCCGGCTGAACCCGGCGCGCGGACGCGCAGCCAGTCTGGCTTACGCAGCAACGGGCTGTCAGGCCGGTTCTGCTTCTCCGGATGGCGCGCGGCGCGCGCGATGACCGTGACCATGGGCCCTAGATCGTAGGTCCGGGCGGCCGGATCAAGCGCAAAGGTTCGCGGACAGCGGAAGGGCCGGTCGTGCGCCAGGCCCGGAAGCGGCGCTCAACCCAACAACGATCTCGACCGTGAGAGTCGCTTCTTCGCCGTTCTTGAAATGCAGGCGTCAATTATTCCCCGTAGTCTGTGACGGATGCGAAGCGCCCGTCGCGCTACGGCCGGTGGGAGAGCCTGATTGGACGATATCCGAAATCCCGAGGGAGGGTACCATGACCGCGCAACCAACGCCCAACCAGCAGTTGCTCACACGGTGGGCGCCGTTCGTCTACATTCATCCAGACGAAATTTACCTACCCGCTTCCGTAACGACTCTGTTCAACGGGGCATATTTGTATCAAAAAGATCAGCAGCTATTTAGTCCGCCTTTATTCAGTGCGCCGCTCGGCATCGACCACCTGCCGAAAGGTTCGTTCAACGGCGATTATAGTCTCTACTACCCAGACCAGAAAAATTTGATCGATTTGCCTGATAATTCCCCCTTGCGTGGAGATCCACTTGTCACCCTTCAACCGTGGGGCAAGGAATTGTCGGCCAGTACAGCGGGCTGCTATGGTCACGTAATACCTCCCACGTCCACGAAAACATTCACTGACCTCCTCTACTGCTTCTGCGCCGGTTACAATGGACCGAGCGGGCTCGATGGATGGGCGCCAGTCTTGGGTGTCCATGTCGGCGATTGGGAACACATCGTTGTTCGCATCACGCAGCCCACCAGCGAGCAACCGAGCGTTCCGCTGGCGATCTACTACGCGCGTCACAGCACCAACGACGGTGCGTGGTATCTGCCGACCCAGTGCTCCTGGGTCAACTTGGCTACCGGGGCCGTCGAGGCATACGATCCGTCACAGACACAGCAGCCGATCGTCTATTCGGCGTTGTATTCGCACGCCAGCTATCCGACGGCGGGACGGCACTCGAATCCGAAATGGGGGCATCTCGCGAGCGACCACTGCAGCGATAAGGGTCCGATTTGGCCGACTTGGCAGACAGTCGTCGATTGCGGCGCGATCTCAGATCCGGCGCCGGGCCAGGAGTGGATTGGCTACTGCGGTCGCTGGGGAAACAAGATGGGCGCCGATATTTGGGACGAGGGGCCGGAGACCCCGTCGTTCCAGAGCTGGTGGAATTTCTTCACCCCGCCATCCTATCCCTGGGTCAGTCATAGTCAGATCGGCAACAATACGCTGAGCAATCAGCGACCCGGCCTCGCGACGGTGGGGACAACCGTCTACTGCGTCTTCGCGGGGTTAGACCCGAAACTGAACTTTCTGACGTTCAGCAACGGGCAGTGGTCGCATCCCCAGGTCGTCCTCGATGGATCCAAGGCCAATGGTGGTGGCGGCGTTGCGATGGCCGCTCTGGGCAGCCAGATCGTGATTGTGTTCAACCCAGGCGGCCAATACGCGACATTGCAGATGGCGACCTACGATACGACGACCGCGACCTGGGCCGGGCCGACGAACACGAACATCTCCTCCAATTCCGGCGCCGCATTGACCGAACGCGACGGCGTGCTTTTTCTGGCGGCGCTCGATCCGCCTCAGGGTGACCCGGACGACGGCAGCGCCATCTCGATTTATTTCTACACAAATGGGGAGTGGGAGCCGATTGTCGGAGGGCCCCAGGCAATCAGCTGCGTCGAGCCCTCGTTGGCGACTTACAACGGAGTTTTGTATTGCGCGTGGGTAAGTGTCGGCAACAATCAACTCTACTGGTCATCGTCGTCCAATGGCTACCAGAACTGGTCGCCACCGCAGTCAATGTCAAATAACAAGACCGGCAATGGACCGGCATTGCTGCAATTTCGATATGATGACAACTTTGATATACTGTTTTGCTTCTATCAAGGGCTTAAAAATAATTTTGATTATACGGTCTTTGACGGGGACCAATGGTCACTCTATGCGCAGGTAAGCGGATATGAGGCCATCGCTGGACCTGCCGTCACGATCTGCGGCGATCAGCTGGTGGGGGTGTATGTCGGAGAATCCGAGGGCAACGCTCTCTACAGCTTTACGCTGCCGGCGATCCATCAAAGAGGCCCCAGACAAGGCTGATTGGCGTCGCTCGGCTGGTTGAGTTGTCGTCAACGCCTATGGGTGTCGATGGCAGACCGGCTGAGCTGCGAGCAAACGTGCAGGCCGTCAGATAGCCGCGGCGCCCGCTTGGTTGCGCCGGGCAAGGCGGGTCTGTAGCTTCCGCCACCGCTCCATATCAGAGGGCGGTTGGGGAGAAGGCCCGGTCGATTCATGGCGAGCACGTTCGATCCTGGGGCGGCGCGCAAGAGCCTCTTCGACGCCCTGCTGGACGCCGCCCATCAGCATGGCCCGCGCAAGCCGATCCTCGAGGATCAGGAGCGCAGTCCGCTCAGCTACATCGACCTCCTGCGCGCCAGCTTCGCACTCGGACGCAAGATCGCGGCCCTGACCCGGCGCGGCGAACGGGTCGGCCTGTTACTGCCCTCCAGCTCGGCGGCGACGGTCACCTTCTTCGCCCTGCACGCTTTCGGCCGCATCCCGGCCATGCTCAACTTCACCGCCGGCTTGCGCAACCTGCGCGCTGCGGTGGCGCTAGCTCAGGTCAAGCGCGTGCTGACCTCGCATCGCTTCATCGAACAGGGAAAACTGCACGACGTCATCGACGCGCTCGAACAGCACTGCGAAATCACCTACCTTGAGGACGTCCGCAAGCAGATCGGGACGGCCGACCGGGTGATGGCCCTCGCCTCCCAGGTCCTGGCCCGACGGGTGCGGGCCAAGGCGGCCCCGGACGATCCGGCCGTGATCCTCTTCACCTCTGGCAGTTTTGGCGCGCCGCGCGGCGTGGTGCTGAGCCACGCCAACCTGCTCTCGAACGTCGCCCAGGTGGCGGCGCACATCGACCTCGATCCGGACTGGGTGATGTTCAATCCCCTGCCCGTCTTCCACTGCTTCGGTCTCACCGGCGGGGTGCTGCTGCCGATCCTGACCGGCATGAAGGCCTTCCAGTATCCGAGCCCGCTTCACATCAAGCAGATCCCGCAGCTGATCGAAGACTCCAAGGCCAGCATTCTGCTGGCCACCGACACCTTCGTGAACCAGTACGCCCGCTCCGCCGAGGGGCGCGAACTGGCGGGCCTGAAATTCGTGGTCTGCGGGGCCGAGAAGGTGCGCGAGGAGACCCATCAGCTGATCCGCGATCGGGTGGGGCCGGTGCCGCTGCTGGAAGGCTATGGGGCCACCGAGGCCTCGCCGGTGATCGCCGTGAACAAGCCGGAGGACAATCGGCCGGGCACGGTCGGCGGGCTTGTCCCTGGGATGGAGGTGAGGCTCGAATCCGTGGACGGAATACCGCGCGGCGGCCGCTTCTACGTGCGGGGTCCCAACGTCATGCTCGGCTATCTGAATGCGGACGGTCGTTTGGAGCCGCCGCCGGACGGCTGGCATGACACTGGCGACGTGGTCGAGGTGAGTTCCGACAACTGGGTGACCATTCTCGGACGCGTGAAGCGCTTCGCCAAGATCGGCGGCGAGATGGTCTCGCTCACCGCCGCCGAGGGCCTGGCCTCCAGCCTGTGGCCAGACGCGCGGCACGCGGTGATCTCCATGCCCGACGGCAAGAAAGGCGAGCGGCTGGTTCTGGTCACCGATCGCGGCGACGCCGACGCCGCGGCCCTCATCGCCCACGCCAGGGCCCAGGGCGCGCCGGAGTTGGCCGTGCCACGCCGCATCGTCAAGACGTTCGAGGTGCCGGTGCTGGGTTCCGGCAAGACCGACTACGTGGCTATCCAGCGCATCGTCGAAGCGGAAGCAGCCTGAAAAATCTCCTCCCTTGATGGGGGAGGTGGTCCGCAGGACCGGGAGGGGTGGAGCGGCCACCCCACCCGTCCAGCGCTGACGCGCGGTCCACCCATCAGGGGGAGGGAGCTATTTCTCAGAGATGCAGCACCATTCCGTACGCGTCGAGCGCGGCCTCGTGCATCGCCTCGCTCATGGTCGGGTGCGGAAAGATGGTTCCTTGAAGTTCGGCCTCGGTCGCCTCGCAGGTCATGGCGATGGCGAAGCCCTGGATCATCTCGGTGACTTCGCCGCCGATCATGTGGGCCCCGACGAGGGCGCCGGTCTTGGCGTCGAAGACGGTCTTCACGAAGCCTTCGGTCTCGCCGGCGGCGATGGCCTTGCCGTTCACTCGGAACGGGAAGCGTCCGACCTTGACCTCCAACCCCGTCTCCTTGGCCGCCGCCTCGGTGAGGCCGATGGAGGCGATCTGAGGGGTGGTGTAGGTGCAGCCGGGCACTGGCTGGGGCAGGCCCAGGTCGGGCAGGCCGGCGATATGTTCGACGCAATGGACGCCCTCATGGCTCGCCTTGTGCGCCAGCCACGGCGGTCCGGCCACGTCGCCGATGGCGTAGAGCCCTGGGACGTTAGTTGCGCCATAGTGGTCTGTGACCACGTGGCCACGGTCGATCTTCACGCCCAGCGTCTCGAGGCCCAGGTCCTCGACATTGCCGGCGATGCCGACGGCGACGATGGCGACCTCCGCCTCCAGCGTCTCGCCTTCAAGGGCCAGCGTCACACCGCCCTTCCCGGCCTTCAACCCCGTGACCTTGGCCCCGACCCGGAACTTGATGCCGCGCTTTTCGAAGGCTTTGTGGGCGGCGGCCGAGACTTCCTCGTCTTCCACCGGCAGGATCCGCGGCAGAGCCTCGACCACGGTCACCTCGGCGCCGAGCGCGCGGTAGAAGCTGGCGAATTCCATGCCGATGGCCCCGGAGCCGACGATCACCAGCGATTTAGGCGCCGCCTTGGGGACCAGCGCTTCGCGGTAGGTCCAGACGCGCTCGCCGTCCGGGGTGAGGCCGATCGCGGGAATCGTCCGCGCCCGGGCGCCGGTGGCGAGGATCACGGATTTCGCCTCCAGCCGCCGCTCGCCGTCGGCCTTCAGCGCGACGATGACCGTGGGCGCCGCCCCGCCTTTCTCCAGCCGGGCGACGCCGTCGAGCACCTCGATCTTGTGTTTCTTCATCAGGAAGGCGACGCCGGAGGAGAGTTGCTTGGCCACCTTGCGCGATCGCTCGATCACGGCGGCGAAGTTGTAGGCGCGGTTCTCGACCGATAGTCCGTAGTCTGACAGATGTCCGAGGGTCTCGTAGAGCTCGCCGGACTTGAGTAGCGCCTTGGTCGGAATGCAGCCCCAGTTGAGGCAGATGCCGCCCAACGCTTCGCGCTCGATGATCGCCGTCTTGAGGCCGAGCTGGGCGGCGCGGATGGCCGTCACATAGCCGCCCGGCCCGGCGCCGATCACCACCACATCGAGGGCGTCGGCCATCAGAGCGCCGCCTCGACGGCCCCTTCCAGCGACTTGGGCTCGGTGGTCGGCGGAAAGCGGCCGAGCACCTGGCCGTTTCGCCCGATCAGGAACTTGGTGAAGTTCCACTTGATGGAGTCGCCCAGGAGGCCGCCGCCCTTCTCCTTCTTGAGCCAGGCGTAGAGCGGATGCGTCCCCGAGCCGTTGACCTCGATCTTCTTCATCATCGGGAAGGTGACGTCGTAGGTCAGGGAGCAGAAATTGGCGATCTCGGCGGCGTCGCCAGGCTCCTGGGACCCGAACTGGTTGCAGGGGAAGCCCAGCACGGTGAAGCCGCGGTCGGCGTACTTTCGCTGCAGCTCTTCCAGACCCTTGTACTGAGGTGTGAAGCCGCACTTGCTGGCGGTGTTGACGATCAACAGCACCTTTCCCTGGTACTCGGAAAGGGGCGCAGGCTCGCCGCCGAGTGTCTCGGCGGAGAAATCATAGACGTTCGTCGCAGCGTTCATGGGAGCCTCATACGATCATGGTGATCGGATCTTGGATCATGCCTTTAAAGGCGGCGAGCCAGCGCGAACCGATGGCTCCGTCCACGACCCGGTGATCGCAGGTCAGCGTAACGGTCATCACCGTAGCGATGGCGAGGGCGTCGTCCTTGACGACGGGCCGCTTCTCGCCCGCTCCGACCGAAAGGATTGCGCCTTGCGGCTCGTTGATGATCGAGGCGAAGGCGCGGATGCCAAACATACCGAGGTTGGAGATCGAGAAGGTGCCCCCTTGGAACTCTTCGGGCCTCAGCTTGCGATGGCGGGCCCGGTCGGCGAGGTCCTTGGTTTCCGCCGCGATCCTGGCCAGGCCCTTGCTCTCGGCGGCGCGGATGATCGGGGTGATCAGCCCGCCGTCGATGGCCACCGCCATGGCGATGTCCGCATGGCGATGCATGGCGATGCCGTCCGGCGTGTAGCTGGCGTTGGCCTCAGGCACGCGCATCAGGGCCGCCGCCGCCGCCTTGATCACCAGGTCGTTGACGCTGACGCGGCCATCGGTCGGCAAGGCGGCGTTGATCTTGCTCCGCGCGGCCAGCAGGGCGTCGATCTCGATGTCGACGGTCAGCGGGAAGTGCGGCACGTCGCGGAACGACTCGGTCATCCGCCGCGCGATCGTCTTCCTCATGCCGTCGAGCGGCACGAGTTCGTAGGAGCCGGGCGCGATGCCGAACTGCTCCAGGGTCTTGTGTTCGCGTGGCGGCTCGGCGGCTGGAGCCGCGGCAGGCGTTGTCGAAGCCGTGGCCGACTTTGGCGTGGCGGAAAGTCCTTCCACGTCGCGGCGAATGACCCGACCGTGCGGACCGGAGCCTTTGACACTGGCCAGGTCGACGCCGATCTGAATCGCCAGGCGGCGGGCGAGCGGTGAGGCGAAGATGCGGGTTCCATCGGTGGCAACGGGCGCGGGCGAAACGGTCGGCGCCACCTCGACCTTCTCGGCGATGACCGGAGCGGCCGCCGGCTTGGTCGGTTGGGGCGCTTTGGCCTGCGGCCCCGGCGCCGCGGGCTCGGCCGGCTGAGCCGCCTTTGCCGCCGGCGCCGAGTCGCCGCCGAGCCTGGCGATCGGCGTGTTGACCTTCACGCCTTCGGTCCCCTCGGGAACCAGGATCTCGGAAACCACGCCCTCGTCGACGGCCTCAACCTCCATGGTCGCCTTGTCGGTCTCGATCTCGGCGATGATGTCGCCGGCTTTGACGTCATCTCCGACCTTGACGAGCCACTTGGCGAGGGCGCCCTCCTCCATGGTCGGTGAGAGGGCCGGCATCAGGACGTCGGTCACGGGGTCTCCTTGGATAGCTGGGCCATGTGGGCGCCGTGGACCTGCCAGTGGTCCTCCCAGTGGGCGCCGTCGAACACCGTGAGGTCAAGCTTCACCACCTCCGGCTCGTCGAGGCAGCGGGCGTTGACCGACCAGCCGTCAGGGTTCGACCTCGGGCGATAGAAGCTCTTCACGCCGCAGACGGGGCAGAACAGGTGTTCGGCGACGCCGGTGTTGAAACGGTAGCTGGTGAGCGCCCCGCCGTTCAGGCGGAAGCAGCTGTCGGGCACGACGATGTGGATGAAGCCGGTCATGCGACAGATCGAACAGGTGCAGGTCTGGGCCTCGACCTCGTCGGGCAGCTCCGCCTCGAAGCGCACCGCGCCGCAGTGACAGCCCCCGGCTCGCCAGGTGCGCGTCTCGCTCACCGGTAGCAGACCTCTTTGACCGCCGCGACGATCCGCTCCACCGATGGCAGGGAGAGCGCCTCGAGATTGGCCGCGTAGGGCATCGGCGTGTCTTCCTGGCAGACCCGCAGCGGCGGGGCGTCCAGATAGTCGAACGCTTCGGCGACCACCCGTGCGGCCACTTCAGCGCCGACGCCGTAGGGGCCCCAGCCCTCCTCGACGGTGACCAGGCGATTGGTTTTCTTTACGCTTTCCACGATCGTGGCGTGATCGAGGGGGCGCAGGGTGCGAAGATCTATGACCTCCGCCTCGATGCCGTCCTTGGCGAGCGCTTCGGCCGCTTCCAGCGCCAGGCCGACCATCCGGGAATGGGCGGTGATGGTGACGCCATCGCCGGTCCGCCGCACGCGCGCCTTGCCGATCGGAACCAGCCAATCGACGCGGTCGGGGACCTCGCCCTCGTGGCCGTAGAGCATCTCGTGCTCCAGGAAGACCACAGGGTTCGGGTCGCGGATCGCCGACTTCAAAAGGCCCTTGGCGTCGGCGGCGTCGTAGGGCGCAACAACCTTGAGGCCTGGCACGGCGCCGTACCAGGCCGAGTAGTCCTGGCTGTGCTGGGCGGCGACGCGCGCGGCGGCGCCGTTGGGACCGCGAAAGACGACGGGGCAGGTGATCTGGCCGCCGGACATGTAGTGGGTCTTGGCGGCCGAATTGATGATCTGGTCGATCGCCTGCATGGCGAAGTTGAAGGTCATGAACTCGACGATCGGCTTGAGGCCAGCCATGGCCGCGCCGACGCCAACGCCGGCGAAGCCGTGCTCGGTGATCGGCGTGTCGATCACCCGGCGGGCGCCGAATTCCTGCAGCAGGTCGCGGCTGACCTTGTAGGCGCCCTGGTACTCGGCCACCTCCTCGCCCATCAGGAACACCGTCTCGTCGCGGCGCATTTCCTCGGCCATGGCGTCGCGCAGGGCGTCGCGGACGGTGACGCGGATCAGCTTGGCGTCGGCCGGAATCTCTGGATCGGCGAGGACAGGGGCAGGGGGCGCTGCGGACGCCTCGACCTCGGGCGCACGCGACGTCGGTAAAATCTTCGGTTCGGATTTCGAATCTGGCACGGCGTCCGGCGCTTTGGTGGCCACCGCCGACTTGGCCGCGCCGTCGGCGAGGCGGGCGATCGGGGTGTTGACCTTGACCCCTTCAGTCCCCTCCGGAACCAGGATCTCGGAGACCACGCCCTCGTCCACGGCTTCGACTTCCATCGTCGCCTTGTCGGTCTCGATCTCGGCGATGACATCGCCGCTCTTCACTTCGTCGCCGGCCTTGATCAGCCACTTGGCCAGCGAACCCTCCTCCATGGTCGGGGAGAGCGCGGGCATCAGGATGTCGGTCACGCGGCGGCCCCTACGTAGACGTCGGTGTAGAGTTCGCTCGCCGCGGGCTCAGGGGTGGTGCGGGCGAACTCGGCGGCGTCGGCGACGATGGCCTTCACTTCGGCGTCGAGGGCTTTGAGTTTTGCGTCGTCGGCAAGGCCCCCGGACTCCAGCCGCTCGCGCAGATGATCGATCGGATCGCGCGTGCGGCGCACTTCGTCGATCTCCTCGCGGGTGCGGTACTTGCCCGGATCGCTCATCGAGTGGCCGCGGTAACGATAGGTCTTCATCTCCAGCAAGATCGGCCCCTTGCCCGCGCGAGCGTTCTGGGCCGCCTCGAGGCCGGCGGCGCGCACCGCCGACACATCCATGCCGTCGACCTCCTTGCCGGGAATGCTGAAGCTCGCGCCGCGCCGGTAGAGGTGGGTCTCGGACGAGGAACGCGCCACGCTGGTGCCCATGGCGTATTGATTGTTCTCGATGATGTAGACCACCGGCAGCTTCCACAGCTCGGCCATGTTGAAGCTCTCATAGACCTGGCCCTGATTGGCTGCGCCGTCGCCGAAATAGACGAAGGCGACCGCGCCGTCGTTGCGGTAGAGGTTGGCGAGCGCCAGGCCCGTGCCGAGGCTCACCTGAGCGCCGACAATGCCGTGACCGCCGAAAAAGCCATGCTCGACGGAGAACATGTGCATCGAGCCGCCCTTCCCCTTCGAGGCGCCGGCGAAGCGGCCGGTCAGCTCGGCCATCACCGACTTGGGGTCCATGCCGGCGGCGAGCATATGGCCGTGATCGCGGTAGCCGGTGATCACCTGGTCGCCGGGCTGGCGCACGGACTGCATGCCAACTGCGATCGCCTCCTGGCCGATATAGAGATGGCAGAAGCCGCCGATCAGGCCCATTCCATAGAGCTGGCCCGCCCGCTCTTCAAAGCGGCGGATGAGCAGCATGTCGCGGTAGAAGGCGAGAAGATCTTCAGCCTTTCCGGCGTCACCCTTCCGGGCGGCGGACTTGGCCGGGGCGCGCGTCATGCCGTGCTCCGATTGTGTTCGCAGATCCGACCTTACGTCGGGTCAGCCCTGGTCGGGCGAGACGCGGATCACATAGTCCTTGGGATCGACAAAGCCTAGCAGGACGTGCGCCCGCTCTTCGAGAAGGTCGGCGGAAAGATCGTCGTCCCTCAACAGCTTCGCCCGGATCTCGAGGTCGCGGCGCTGGGCGCGAAGTTGCGCCAGCTCAGCCTGCTTGGCGGCAAGATTGGCGCGCCGCTGACGGCTGAGCAGCAGACCGCGCTCGCCGGTCAGCGCGTGGAAGCCGAAATAGAAAATCAGCACGGCCAGCACGGCTGTTGGCAGGTAGGTCTGGAGACGAGAGAACATCGGCCGAATCGCAAGCCCCGAGCGTCTGACCCTGAATTATCGGCGGGCGCCTTTAACGCAAGGCTAATGGGGCACTTTCACCTTGCCGTCGGCGCTCAGCTCGACGAGGCCCATGCCGTTGCCGGCCGGGTCAGTGAAGAGGCCGATCACCGCCACGCCCTTCACCTCGAACCGCGGCGCAACGATCTTGCCGCCGTTCGCCGCCACTTCATTCAGCTTGGCGGTCACATCCGGCACGCCGATGTAGATCAGCTTCCCGGCCGGATCGACGCGCAGCGTCCCGTCAAGCTGGGGTCCGCTCGCCGGTTGCGGCCCGATCACCGGCACGGAGATCACGCCGCCGATCCCGGGAGTCCAGCCGAACACCTTGGCGTAGAAATCAGCTTGGTGGGCCTCGGCCGGCCCTGCGACGTCGAAGAAGACGATCGGGGCCGGCGCGCCGGCAATCGAGACGGACATTGGCGCCACTCCTCCGGCCAGGCCGAGCAGAGCCGCTATGACCAGGGGCCTCATCACGTCCAGCCCTCCGCGCTGCGACACCCAGCATACTAACCCCGCCAAGGGCAGCTAGCGCAAGGTTGAAGCTGGCCGCGGCGCTGGCCCATCGAAGATCAGACGATGGCCGAAATTCTGGCTGACTCCGATCACACAGGTGGGCACGCCGTGCTCGATGGAAATCGTCGCCGGGTTCACGTAGCCGGGCCAGAACCGATAGAGGCCGCTGCGGGTCGAGACCTCGATCAGGCCAGGGTGATCGAACTGGCAGACAGGGAAGAGATCAAAGCCCCAGCCGCCATAGGTGGCGACGTCGCTGCACTGGGTGGCGCCATGCTCGCGGCCGAACTTCGCGGCGCCGAATGCCACGATTTGTTGCGCGCGGCCCGCAGATGCGCCAGCGGTCAATGTCTGGCACCGGGGCCCGGCGACCGTCCAGGCCTTGTATCCGGCGATCCCTTCCTGGGTGTGCTGTATCCAGTCCTGAGCGACGCTGAACACGCCGGCGAGCATGATCAGAACGGCGCCCGCCAGGGCGATGTTCCGGGAGCGCCCGCCAACATCGGGGGCGAGATCAACGGTTCTGGTCACCGCCCGCTCCGGTCGTCCGACCGCACGCTGCCGCCAGGGCGGGATATGTAGACCAGAAGCGCGGTTTCCCCAGCTGGCTCGGCGATCGGCGCGGGCTGCGGAATGGGCGGCTGGGCCATCCAGGCGACGACCGCCGCCGCCAGGATGCCGACGCCCACCTCGACTGATCCCAAGGCGCCGCGCGTCCTTCCGCCGGCGCGCAGGAGCGCCACGCGCGTTTCGAGCGGATGGCGACCGCGCGCGGGCCAGTAGCAGCCGAACGGCAGCGGTGTGGCGGCGAGCTGGGTTTTCATCAGCGTCCTGGCGTAGAGCGCGCGAATGCCGGGGCGCCGGCGCAGCACCGCCGCATCGCAAGCCAGCTCCTGGTCGAGCCTGGCCAGATGCGCGGCGAGATGGGCGAGCGGATTGAACCAGAACAGGCACTGAAAAGCGGCCATAACGGCCCGCGCGCGCGGGTCGCCGCGCTCGATGTGCTCCCGCTCGTGGGCGCGAACGACGGCCCGCTCCTCGCTTGTGTAGAGCTCAGCGCTGCTTGGCATGACGATCCTTGGACAGATGACGCCGACCACCGCCGGCCCTGCTCTGCCGGCTTTCAACGCCCGCAGGAACGCCGCCTGCCCGAGCGCCAGGAACAGGGCCGCGGCGGCGAGCCCGATCAGCCACACCGCCAACAGCATGAGCGTGATCTCATGATCGAACGCCAGCCCAGGCGCCGCCTTGACCCCCTCCTCCGCCATTCGGCCCGGAATGAGGATGGCGACGGCGGCGGTCGGCGGCGCGGCCCAGAGCACGTAGGCGGTTTCCGCGCCGAACCAGCGCCGGGCCGCAGGGCGCAGCGCCAGCACCAGGAGGACCGCCGCGGAGGCCGCAAGGTTCGAACGCAGCAGCGCTGCAGCGACATCATTCATCGCCTTCGAGCTCCTGGATCAACCGCTTCAGTCGTTCGACCTCGTCAGCCGACAAGGGTCGGTGCTTGGCATAGTGAGCGACCAGGGGCGCGAGTTGGCCGTCGAACAGTCGATCGAGAAAGCTCTGGCTCTCGGTCTGGAGAAATTCTTCGCGCGTGATCAGCGGCCGATAGCGGGTGCGGCCGCCCTCACGTTCGGAGACCACCGCCTTCTTCTTCAGGAGCCGGGTGATCAGGGTTTTGACGGTGGCTGCGCCCCAGTTCTGGGCCCCGCCCACGCTGGCCACGAGCTCGTCCGGCGTCAGCGGGCCGCCCTGCCACAGGGCTTCCATGACCTGACTCTCGGCGGCGGTGATGCGCATGCCTAACTTACCGTTGTAATCTTCACGAGATTACATCCGTAAGTCACGTTGTCAACCTGGCCTTCGAGTCCAGACAGGAAACCAGATCACGGCGCGCAGTCCTGAAACACGGCGCCCTCGAGGTCCTGGTTTTCGAACCGCTGATGTTTCGTCATCGAAGTCCTCCTCACCCCAGCCGCTTGATCGCCTTGCGGCCGGCGTAAACGGCCTGATCGCCGAGCTGCTCTTCGATGCGCAGGAGCTGGTTGTATTTGGCCAGGCGGTCGGACCTGGAGAGCGAGCCGGTTTTGATCTGCCCGCAGTTGGTCGCCACCGCCAGGTCGGCAATGGTGGCGTCCTCCGTCTCGCCTGAGCGGTGGCTCATCACCTGGCCGTAGGCCGCGTTCTTAGCCATTGCGACGGCCTCCAGCGTCTCGGTCAGCGTGCCGATCTGGTTGACCTTGATCAGGATGGCGTTGGCGAGGCCGCGCTCGATGCCCATGGCCAGGCGGGACGGATTGGTGACGAAGACGTCGTCGCCGACCAGCTGGATCTTGCCGCCGAGTTCGCGGGTGATGTGCGCCCAGCCCTCGAGATCGTCCTCGGCGCAGCCGTCTTCGATCGAGCAGATCGGGAACTTGCCGACCAGGGCGGCGAAGTAATCCACGAGACCGGCCTGATCGAGCACCTTGCCCTCGCCTTGCAGGTGATAGCGCCCGTCCCGGTAGAATTCGCTGGCGGCCGGATCGAGCGCCAAGTGGAAGTCCTCGCCCGCCCGATAGCCGGCCGCTTCTCCCGCCTTGACGATGAAGGCCAACGCCTCTTCGGCGGTGGAGAGCTGGGGTGCGAAACCACCCTCGTCGCCGACATTGGTGTTGTGCCCGGCGGCCGCCAGGGCTTTCTTCAGGGCGTGGAAGATTTCCGCGCCCATGCGCAGGGCGTCCGAGAACGTCTCCGCGCCCGTGGGCATGACCATGAATTCCTGGATGTCGATGGCGTTGTCAGCGTGCGCGCCGCCGTTGATGATGTTCATCATCGGCGTCGGCAGGACGTGGGCGGCGACACCGCCGACGTATTTGTAGAGCGGCAGGTCAGCGCTGATGGCGGCGGCTTTGGCGACGGCGAGGCTGACGCCCAGGATGGCGTTGGCGCCCAGGCGGCCCTTGTTCGCGGTCCCGTCGAGCTCGTCGAGCAGGGCGTCGATGCGCCGTTGGTCTTCCGCGTCCTGGCCCGCCAGGGCGTCGAAGATTTCGCCGTTGACCGCGCCGACCGCCTTGAGCACCCCCTTGCCCGCGAAGCGCGCCGTGTCGCCGTCACGCAGCTCCATCGCCTCGTGCACGCCGGTGGAGGCGCCGGACGGAACCGCCGCGCGGCCGAATGCGCCGTCCTCCAGCGTCACATCCACCTCGACGGTGGGATTGCCGCGACTGTCGAGGATTTCGCGCGCGAGGATATCGACGATTCCGGTCATGGGGGCCTCTGCTGGAAGGGGGCGAAGCCATAGCTCGGCCTCATCGGCAAGGGAACCTCGTCGCACCCTTGTAAGGGCCAGGACCGGACTCTACGGTCGTTCCGTTCCATCGAGGTCCGAGGGAGAATCCGTGCGCGTCCAGCTGCTTGCGTTGGCCAGTGTTCTGGCTTTTTCCGCGCCCGCCTGGGCCCAACCCGCCGCGACGCCGCCAAAGGACAAGGCCGCCGCCGCCGGCGCTGCGGCCGTCAAGACCGCCGAGGTGGCGCATGTGGACGCTGACACGGCCCTGGCCCCGGTCGTCGAGGTCAAGAGCGTCACCCACCATCAGGCGGTGATCGGCGGCAGGCCGATCGCCTACACCGCCACGGCCGGCACGCTCACCCTTCGCGACGACGACGGCAAGCCGACGGCGAGCATGTTCTATGTCGCCTACACGGTGGGCGACGGCCACGGATCGCCCCGCCCGGTGACCTTCTTCTACAACGGCGGACCGGGCTCTTCGAGCGTGTGGCTGCACATGGGCTCGCTCGCCCCGCTGCGCGTGGCGACCGACTCGCCGAAGGCCACCCACAATCCGCCCTACGATCTGGTCAACAACAACGACAGCTTGCTCGACAAGTCGGACCTGGTGTTCGTCGACGCGGTCGGCACTGGCTTCTCCCGGCCGCTAGGGGACACCAAGCTCGACAAGTTCTGGGGCACCGACCCCGACATCGACGCCTTCGCCCATGGCATCGAGCGCTATCTGACGATCAACGACCGCTGGAATTCCCCGAAGTTCATCTTCGGCGAATCCTACGGCACCACACGCTCGGCCGGCCTGGCCTATCGCTTGCAAGATGACGGCGTTCAGCTCAACGGCGTCGTCATTCTCTCATCGATCCTCAACTATGGCCGGCGCGATCCAGGCTTCGACCAGGAGACGATCAACTACGTTCCCAGCTACGCCGCCATCGCCGCCTATCACAACCGCCTCGCATCCCCGCCGGCCGACCTGGCCGCCTTCCTCAAGGAGGTGCGGGCCTGGGCCCGCGGGCCCTATGCCGAGGCGCTGGCCGAGGGCCAGGACCTCGATCCAGCCCGGCGTGCGGAAATCGCCCAGAAGCTATCCGGCTACATCGGCCTGCCGGTGGACTACATCCTCGCCAATGATCTGCGCGTGTCGCCCTCGCGCTTCCGCAAGGCGCTGCTCCGTGACCAGCGCCTGACGCTCGGCCGCTACGACGCCCGCTTCACCGGCGTCGACACCGACGCGGCCGGGGAGAACCCCGAGTACGACCCTTCCGACACTGGCATGAGCGGCGCTTTCGTCTCGGCCTTTCACCACTATCTGACCAGCGAACTCGACTACCACACCGATCTCACTTACCGGCCGACCTACTACCAGAGCAGCGTTCAGTGGGATTTCAAGCACCTGCCGCCCGGCGCCCGCGGTCCCTATGGGGTGACCCAGGCCGACGTGGCGCTCGACCTGTCGGCGGCGCTGCGCCAGAATCCGCACCTGCTGCTCTATTCGCTTAATGGCGTCTACGACCTGGCGACGCCGTTCTTCGGCACCGAATACGACCTCGGCCACATGCAGCTCGACCCGCAATACCGGGGCAATGTGCGCTTCGCCTATTACCCCTCTGGACACATGGTCTATCTGAACCCTGAGGCCCTGACCCAGATGAAGGCCGATCTTGCCCGCTTCTACGACGAAGCCACGGCGCGGTAGTTCTCTTCCCCCCGGGTCGCGCCGCTGGCGCGGCCCGCCCGGGATAAACTCCGAGACGAAGGGGGGTCGGACACGCCGGCGGTTGGCTGCTCCGCGCCTCCGCTTCGCGGTCCGATCCCCCCTCCCCGGGTTGGCTGCTTCGCGCCTCTGCTTCGCAGTCGCCGGTACTCCCCCCTCATGGAGGGGGGAGAGAGTAGGCGCCTCTTAACTTCCCCGATACCTCCCAAACCAGGCGAGGATCGCGGAGGCCTCGGCCGCCTCCTGCGAGGGTCGGTCGGCCAGGCCCTCATGCGAAGCGCCCGGCACGCGGACCAACACGGTCGGCACGCTGCGCAACTGCAGGGCCTGGAAGAACTGCTCGGCCTCGCTCGGCGGCGTGCGGTGATCTTCCTCGCCGACCATGACCAGGGTCGGGGTGGTGACGTTGCCGACCAGGGACAGCGGCGAGCGGCGCCAGTAGAAGTCGGGGTCCTCCCACGGCATCTTGCCGAACCAGTACCTGGCCATGAAGGAATAGAGGTCGACAGTCAGCACCTCGCTGGTCCAGTCGATCACCGGCTTCTGGGCGGCGGCGGCGCGGAAGCGTCCGGTCTTGCCGACGATCCAGGCGGTGAGCAGGCCGCCGCCGGAACCGCCGGTGACGTAGAGCGCGCTTGGATCAACGAAACCCTTGCCGATGGCGGCGTCGACCACGCTCATCAGGTCGTCGTAGTCCTGGCTGGGATAGTTCTTGTCGATCAGGTTGGCGAAAGCCTCGCCGTAGGAGGTTGAGCCGCGCGGATTGGCATAGACCACCACATAGCCAGCGGCGGCGTAGAGCTGCAGCTCGGAGGCGAAGCTCGGGCCATAGGCGGCGAACGGGCCGCCGTGGATCTCGAGGATCAGCGGATACTTCCGCGACGCATCGAAGCCCGGCGGAGTCATGATCCAGGCGTCGATCGGCCGCTGGTCGGCCGACGACGTCACGGCGAGCGGCTGGACCCTGGCCAGGACCCGGTCGGCGAAGAGATCGCTGTTGAGATCGGTCAGGCGCTTCACCTCGCCGGCGCGCGCCAGGCCGACGTCTGCGGGATGATCGCTGGCGCCCAAGGTGAAGGCGATCCAGCCGGCCGCGCTGACGCTGTAGGATCCGCCGTTGTAGGGGCGATCGGGCTCGCTGCCGCCGAGGTTCTGGGCGATCGTTTCCATGTGACCGGAGAGGTCGACGCGACCCACCTTGGTGACGCCATGGTCGCCATAGGCGACGAAGATCGACTTGCCGTCGCCCGCCCACCTCGGCCGCGAGACAGAGCGGTCGAAGCCGTCCGTGAGCGCACGCAGCCCGCTGCCATCGCGGTTCATCACCCACAGCTTGGCGTTCTGATAGCCCTTCACCTGATCCTCGAAGCCGACCCAGGCGATCTGGCGACCGTCGGGCGAGACATCCGGCTCTCCCGAGGGGCCATGTTGACTGGTCAGCGGCGTCAAGTCGCCAGAGCTGACGTCGAGGGACCAGATGCGCGTGGCCAGGGGATCGTGCTCGGCGTCTTTCTCGCGCCCTGACGCGATAACCAAGGCGCGACCGTCGGGCGTCCAGTCGGCTTCGCCGGCGTCGAACGGCCCGGACGTCAGCTGGCGCGGCGTGCCGCCGTCTGCGGCAACCACGAAGACCTGTTCATGGCCAGGCTTGAGATAGCCTTCTCCGTCCTCGCGGTAGTGGAGTTGGGTGATGACCTGTAGCGGCTCGGCCCACTTGGCGCCTTCGGGCCGCGGCAAGGCGGCGCCGAGCTTGGCCGGCGGATCTTCCACCAGCATGGAGAAGGCGATGCGCTTGCCGTCGGGCGACCAGGCCAAGCCACCTGGCGCGGAGGGAAGATCAGCCAGTTTGGCCTGCCCCCCGCTCGCCAGCCAGCGCACCCAGAGCTGAGGGTGGCCGGTTTCGTCGGCGGCGATGAAGGCCAAGCGATCTCCGGTCGGGGACCAGCGTGGCGAGCCGCCGGCGATCAGCGGTTGCTGCTCGCCGCTCACGGGGTCGATGAGCCAGATCAATCGCCGCGCGCGGTCGGTCATCCGATCATAACCGATCCGCACGTAGGCGATCTGCCGTCCGTCGGTGCGGATCTGCGGATCGGCCGCATATTGCAGGGCGAAGAGATCGCCGGGCTGCAGGCCATTCTGCGGCGCAGCCCGCACGGCGGTCGCCACGGCCAAAGCGGCCAAGCCGACGATGATCATTTTCATTGCACGCCCCCGCTTCTCATTTGTGTCATCCCACACGCAGGACGCTGTCAGGCGTTCGGAGATGCGGGACCCAGGGGTCACAAACAGCGGCGGAAGCCGCTCCCAGGTCCCGGATAGCTCGCTACGCTCGCTTCCGGGATGACGCAATTGGTCGGTGAGACCAGCGCTAGACTCTCGTCGCCCCTACGCGCTGGGCGAGTGAGGCGGCCATGAATTGATCGAGGTCGCCGTCGAGCACCCCGGCCGTGTCGGAGGTCTCCACCTCGGTCCGCAGGTCCTTCACCATCTGGTACGGCTGCAGGACGTAGGAGCGGATCTGGTGACCCCAGCCGATGTCCGTTTTCTGGTCCTCCACCGCTTGGGCGGCGGCCTCGCGCCTCTGGAGTTCCTGTTCATAGAGCCGGGCGCGAAGCATCTTCCAGGCCTCGTCGCGGTTGCGATGTTGCGACCGCTGGGTCTGGCAGGCGACCACGATCCCGCTGGGGATATGGGTAAGGCGCACGGCCGAGTCCGTCTTGTTGATGTGCTGCCCGCCGGCGCCGCTGGCCCGGTAGGTGTCGGTGCGCACGTCAGTCGGATTGATTTCGATCTCGATCGTATCGTCGACCACCGGATAGACCCACACCGAAGCGAAACTGGTGTGCCGCTTGGCCGCCGCATCGAACGGAGAGATCCGAACCAGGCGATGCACCCCAGCCTCGGTCTTCAGCCAGCCGTAGGCGTTGGGTCCGGCCACCCTGATGGTCGCCGACTTGATGCCGGCTTGTTCGCCCGGCGTTTCTTCGATGAATTCCACCTGCATGTCGTGGGCGTTGGCCCAGCGGGCGTACATCCGCAGCAGCATGTTGGCCCAGTCGGCCGATTCCGTGCCCCCGGCCCCGGAATTGATTTCGACGTAGGCCTCGGCGCTGTCGGCCTCGCCAGAGAGCAGAGCCTCGAGTTCGGCCCGGGCGGCGGCCTGCTTTAGGGCCAGGAGCTGGGCGGCGACGTCGTTCAGCGAGGCCTCGTCCGTCTCAGCCTCGGCGAGCTCTGCGAAGTCGCCGGCGTCGGCCAGATCACGCTCGAACCGACGCACCGCCTCGATCTGGTCGGCCAGATGGGTGCGCTCGCGCATCAGCGCCTGCGCCTGGGCGGAGTCGTTCCAGAGGCTCGGGTCCTCGGCCCGGGCGTTCAGTTCGTCCAGTCTGCGGAGCGCGGGCTCCCAGTCAAAGACGCCTCCTGAGCAGACCGATGGACTGCTCGATATCCGCCGTCATGGCTTCGATATCCGCGCGCATGAGAGTTATGATCCCTGGAGGGTGGAAGGCGCGCCAGATAGGCGGCAAACCGCCCTAGTTCAATCCCTTGACGGGGTCCGGCGGCCTCACCGCCGTCGCGGGCTTCGGCGTATCGGCCGGCGTGGGCGGCGTCGCAGGGGTTATGGCGAAGGGCTTTTCCCCCACCCCCGGCGCGCTGACGGCCAGGGCCTGAGCCTGAGGTTCGGTGCCAGGCCGGAACGCCTCGCGATTGGGACCGACATTGGCGAATTTGGTTCCGAGCGGCGCCTTGAAGTCCAGGTAAGGATAGCCTTTCAAGGCCTCCTGCATGAACTCGATGAACACCGGCAGGGCGGCCACGGCCCCGGTCTCACCTTTGCCCAGCGAACGGTTGTCGTCGTAGCCGACAAACACCCCGACCACGATCTGTGGGGAGAAGCCCATGAACCAGGCGCTGCGGAAGTCGTTGGTGGTGCCGGTCTTGCCGCCGATATTGCGCCCGAGGGAGGCGGCCTGCACCGCGGTGCCCCGCTGGACCACCCCCTGCAGCATGGTGTCGATCTGGTAGGCGGTGATCGGGTCGATCAACTGGTCCCCTTGATAGGCGAGGTCCGGCCCATCGTCGCCGGTAAAGGCGCTGTCACAGTTCGGGCAGCCGCGCTCGTCGGCGCGCCAGATCACCTTGCCGTCGCGATCCTCGACCTCCTCGATCAGGTGTGGCGTGACCTTGCGCCCGCCGTTGACGAAGCTCGAGTACGCGCCGGTCATACGGTAGGGTGTCGTCTCTCCGGCCCCCAGCGCCATGGCCAGCACCGGCTCCATGCGGTCAACGACGCCGAACCGCTTGGCGGTATCGACGATGCGATGCATCCCGACCCTCTGGGCGATGCGAACGGTCATGGTGTTGAGCGACAGCTCAAGACCGCGGCGAAAGACCAGAGGTCCGAGGAAATTGTGCTCATAGTTTTCCGGCCGCCACATCTGGCCGCCGAAGCCTGGCAGGCTGATTGGCGCGTCCAGCACCACGCTGGCGGGCGTGAATTCCCCGCTCTCCAGCGCCGTGGCGTAGACGAACGGCTTGAAGGAGGAGCCGGGCTGTCGATAGGCCTGGGTGGCGCGATTGAAGTTTGAAAGCGAGAAGCTGTAGCCGCCGACCATGGCCAGCACCCGTCCGGTGTCAGGCTCCATGGCCACCAACGCGCCGTTGACCAGCGGCACCTGGCGCAGGTGGAAGCGTCCGGCCCCGTCGGGCTCGACGAATACCAGATCGCCGACCTTGAGGCCTTTGCCGGCTTGTTCCCAGTTGACGTCCTCGCCGAGCAGCGGGCCCGCGGTGTTGTCGTCGGCCGTCTGCACCCGCACGTCGCCGCCTGAGGCGGTCGTAACGACAGCGGCCTTCCAGTTGGTCCGCTCGGAGGGCGGTGTGGCGGCCAGGGCGGCTTTCTGCCAACCCTGAACAATATCGACATGGCCCCAGGCGCCGCGCCAACCATGCCGATGATCATAGGTCTCCAGGCCGTCCATCAGGGCGATACGGGCTGCAGTCTGCAAGCGCGGGTCGAGCGTTGTGCGCATGTAGTAGCCGCCGTCATTGACCCCGGCCCCGACGTTGCTGAGCTGCGACGCTTCGCGCTTCGCCTCGGCGACGAAGTAGTCGGCGTCACGGTACTTGGCCCGGGTCGGCGCGGTCTGCACCACCAAGTCCTGGGCCATGGCGGCCTTGGCGTCCGCCTCGGTGACCCAGCCGAGGTCAGCCATGTTCTGCAGGATCATGTTGCGCCGGCGTATGGCCGCCGCCTTGTCCTTGATCGGCTGATAGTTGTCGGGACCTTTGGGCAGAGCGGCCAGGTAGGCGCACTCGGCCAACGAGAGGTCGTTGATCGACTTGCCGAAGTAGTTGTAGGCCGCCGCGCCGACGCCGTAGGAGCGGTAACCCAACCAGATGTCGTTGAGATAAAGCTCGAGAATCTGCCGCTTGGAGAGCGTCTGTTCGAGCCGCTCGGCGATAATCGCCTCTTTCAGCTTTCGCCCGACGGTAACCTGATTATCCAGGAGGATGTTTTTCGCCACTTGCTGCGTGATCGTCGATCCGCCCTCGGGCCGGCGCCCTTGCAGCATGTTGAAGGCGTCCTTGAACACTGCCCGACCGATCCCGTTCACGTCGACGCCGCCGTGTTCGAAGAAGTTGTGATCCTCGGCCGCCAGAAAGGCGTAGATCAGCCGCGGCGGCATCTGGTCGTAGGGCACGTAAATGCGCCGGACCTTGGAAAACTCACCGATCAGAGTGCCATCCCAGGCATAGACGCGGGTGGCCGTGGGCGGATGAAAGTCAGCCAGTTCGTTGGCGTCGGGCATCTGGGCAAACAGGACGCCGGCATAGACCGCGGCGCACAGGGCGGTCGCACCGACCACACCCATGAAGATGATCCCGAAAATCGGGATCCGCCGACCGAAAAGCTGCAACGCCGCCTCGCCTCCGCGGAAAGCCCTTCCCGCCGCGCAGACGCTCTAGCGCCGTTCGCGACGGGCGCCAACGCACGCGAGGCAGGTCGCCTTAGCTGGCCGCCAGTTGAACGTCGCCGCGAAAATACCGGTCGATAGCGGCGGCCACGGAGTCCATCAGCTCGCCGCGGCGCACTGGATCGGTGAGCCGCGCTTCGTCCTCGCGGCTGGTGATGAAGCCCATCTCCAAAAGCACCGCCGGGACGTCCGGCGCCAGCAGGACGAAATAGCTCGCGTCGCGATGGGTTCGCGGCAGGACGTCGATCTTCTGGCCGATCTGGTCGACCAGCACCTGAGCGAACAGGTTGGAGCGATTGAGTGTCGAACGCTGGGTAAGGTCCAGAAGGATGCGCTTGACGCTCGGATCGCTGCGCGGCGCGGCGTGGTCGAACCACTCATGGCCGTCCAGCACCTCGTTCACCCTGGTCTCGCCGTGGCCGGAAAGCGTGTAGACGCTGGCCCCGTGCGGCGCGTCGTTATCGCCGGCCGAGTCGGCGTGCAAGGCGATGAAGAGATCGGCGCCGGCCCGGCGGGCGATGCGCACGCGCTCCTCCAACGGCACGAAGGTGTCGTCGCTGCGGGTCATTACAACCCGGTAGCGGCCCTCGCGCAGCAGCCGCTTTCGGAGCTGAAGGGCGGCGGCGAGGGTGACGTCCTTCTCATTGGCGTGCGGCCCGTGGGCTCCCGGATCGTGCCCGCCGTGACCGGCGTCAATGACGATGACCTTCCTCTCCGCCGGGCGCGAGGCCAGCCGGGTGCGGCCGGACCGGGTTTCGTGTCTGCTGAACGCCGGCGCCTCGTGCACGCTTGCCTCGCCAGCGCTCGCCTCCACAGCGATCGGCTCGGACGTCGGCGCCGACTGGGCGCTCGCACGCCCTTCGACGAGATCGACCACGTAGCGGTAGCCCGGATGAGCGGCGTCGGGCGGGATTTGAAAGCTCGCCTTGATCCGCGCCGGCCCGGCCAGCCGAAGCGAAAGCCTTAAGCCGTGACCGCCGGTCTCGATGCGCCAGTCCTTGACGAGGCCAAGACCGGCGCCAGTCAAGGATTGGTCGGGGGAAGCGCCAGTGACATCCAAGGTCAGTTGATCGCTCTCGCCCGGCTCGGGGCTCACCGACACGGGCCGGACACTATCGATGACCACGCGGGTCGCCGAAACGCCCCCACCGAGCCGCACGCCGAACTCGGTATTCGCCGCGAGCGCTGGCAAGGCGAGAGCGACCGCAGCCAGCACGGCCGCCGTCCTCGTCGCCCACTGGATAAGTCTCGCACCCATGGCGCGCTTATGACCGGCCCGCGATCTCCAAACCGTTAAGGAACGCGCGCTTTGACACCGAGCGCGACAAAAAGCGCCGCTTCCATTTCCTGTAGCGTTCCCATACATTGTGCGTGCGCATACGCCGTCTCCGGACTTGAGGGCGATTTTGCGCGCCTCGCGTCAGGCCAGCGCCTTCCAAGCGCAGACGCGTCAGCCAATTCGCGCCCGCAGTGAAAACGTGGGCGCAGCCAGAGAACACAACCCATGGGCGGCGCCGCCTCCATTCCGACCCCGATCCCGAGCCAAGGCGCCCTTCGCGCCCGCGCGGACGGTCAAGGCTGGCGCGCCCGCAGCCGGCGCCCCGGTCCGAGGGGGCGCCCCGGAGAATTCCCTTATGTCAAAGAAGTTGCTGATCGACGCCGCCCACCCGGAAGAAACCCGGGTGGTGATGCTGTCGGGATCCGAGGTCGAAGGCTTTGATTTCGAGAGCCGCGCCAAAAAACAGCTGCGCGGCAATATCTACCTCGCCAAGGTAACGCGCGTAGAGCCAAGCCTGCAGGCGGCGTTCGTCGAATACGGCGGCAACCGTCACGGTTTCCTGGCCTTCAACGAAATCCATCCCGACTACTACCAGATCCCCCACGCGGACCGCGAAGCGCTGATGCGGGAGGCCGACGAAGAGGAGGAGAGCGAAACCGTCTCAGCCGCCGAGAACGGTGAGGACTCCGAAAATCTGGGCGGGGACGACGAGGACGAAGTCGACGAAGCGGTCGCCCGCCGCCGCCGCAGGCTGATGCGCCGCTACAAGATCCAGGAAGTGATCAAGCGCCGCCAGATCATGCTGATCCAGGTGGTCAAGGAAGAACGCGGCAATAAGGGCGCGGCGCTCACCACCTACCTTTCCCTGGCCGGGCGCTACTGCGTCCTGATGCCGAACACCGACCGCGGCGGCGGCATCAGCCGCAAGATCACCGCTACGGCCGACCGCAAGCGCCTGCGCACCATCGTCCAGGATCTCGACGTGCCCCAAGGCATGGGCCTCATCGTCCGCACCGCCGGCGCAAAGCGCACCAAGGCCGAGATCAAGCGCGACTACGAGTATCTGTCGCGCGCCTGGGGCGACATTCGAGACAAGACCCTGCATTCCATCGCCCCTGCCCTCATCTACGAAGAAGAGGACCTGGTGAAGCGGTCGATCCGCGACATGTTCGACAAGGACGTGGATGCGGTGCTGGTCGAGGGCGACGGCGGCTTCCGTGAGGCGCGTGACTTCATGCGCATGCTCATGCCCGCCCAATCCAAGAAGGTGCAGCACTACACGGGCCCCGCCCCGCTGTTTGCCGCCTACAAGGTCGAAGACCACCTGGCCCAGATCTATTCGCCGACCGTGCCGCTCAAGTCCGGCGGCTACCTGGTCATCAACCAGACCGAAGCTCTGGTCGCCATCGACGTCAACTCGGGTCGCGCCACCCGCGAACGCAATGTCGAGGCCACGGCGCTCAAGACCAACACCGAGGCCGCGGCCGAAGCGGCGCGGCAGTTGCGTTTGCGCGATCTGGCTGGCCTCATCGTCATCGACTTCATTGACATGGAGGAGTCGAAGAACAATCGCGCCGTCGAGAAGGTGCTCAAGGATTGCCTGGCGCTAGACCGCGCTCGCATCCAGATGGGCCGAATCTCGAGCTTCGGCCTGATGGAGATCAGTCGCCAACGCCGGCGCACGGGCATCCTGGAGGGCACCACCCAGATCTGTCCGCATTGCTCCGGGGCGGGCCGCGTGCGCTCGGCGGAGTCCGCGGCCCTGGCGGCGCTCCGGGCGCTGGAAGTCGAGGCCCTGCGCGGCGGCGGCGAAGTGGTGCTGCGGGCCTCCAAGGAGACCGGACTTTACCTGCTCAATCACAAGCGGGACCACCTAGTGCGGCTGACCCGTAACCACGGTCTGTTTGTCAATGTGGTGCTCGACGAGACCTTGGCCCAGGCGGACCATCAGATCGAGCGCATCTCGAGCGAGCCCTTCGAAGGCGCCCGCGTCGAGAATTTGACCGCTTTCGCCCCAGAGACCCCGGCCGAGGCCGACGATTGGGTCGATATGGAAGAGGCAGAGGAAGAAGAGGAAGAAGCGGAAGACGACGAAGTCGAGGCTGGCGACGACACCGGAGAGGCGCCTCAGGCAGACACCGACGAAGGCCGCCGGCGCGGACGTCGGCGGCGGCGCGGACGGCGGTCCGACGAGCCACGTGCGCCGACGCCCGAAGCGGCGGCTCAGGAGGGCGGGGGTGAGGCTGGTCTCGGACGTCGTCGCCGCGGACGCCGCGGCGGCCGCAAGCCGCGCGAAGCCTCGGGCGATCCCTACGCCTGGGCTTGGCCGGCGCGTCTGTCGGGCGACGACCCCTATGAATGGCGGGGTCCCGTGGAAAGCGCGCCGGTGATCGAGTCCGAGCCCCCCGCGTTCGAAGCGATCGCGGCAGTCGAAGTCTCGGCGCCGGCCGATGTTCCGGCGCCAATTGAAGTGGTCGCCGAGGAGATTTGGGTGGAGCTGCCGGAAGTCGCGCCGGTCGCAAAACCTCGTGCGCGTCGTCGCCGCGGAGCGCGCGCCGAAGAAGCTGCCGTCGAGGCGTCGGTGGAGGCGGCCGTCGTCGAGGCGCCGGTGGCGGAGACGGTCGAAGTCCGCGTCGCGGAGCCGGCGATCGAACTCGCGCCCCCGGCGGCGGCGGTCATTACCGCTCCCGCGGAGCCGCCAGCCATGGTTCTGGCGGTCGACAACCCGACACCGGACCCGGCGGAGATTATCGCGCCGCCGACCTCGCCAAAGCGCGGGTGGTGGCGGCGCAGCGTCTGACCGGCTAGAGTCGCGGGGCGGGGCGAAGCGAGACCTTAGAGATCGTGATCCCCTCCCCTCGCCGCGCTGTTTCAGGGCTCGCCCTCGCCGTCGCGCTCGCCGTTGCGGGGCCGGTTCTCGCCCAGGCCGACGATCAGATCTCCATCGTCCGGGATACCGAGATCGAAGCCATCCTGCATGAGGAGGCCGATCCAGTCTTCGTCGCCGCCGGGCTCGACCCCAAGAAGGTCGAGATCCACCTGGTGGGCGACAAGGAGATCAACGCGTTTTCCGCCGGCGGTCTCAATATCTACCTCAACACTGGTCTCATCCTGCAGACCAGGGATCCGGACCAGCTCGTGGGCGTCATCGCCCACGAGACCGGCCACGTCGCCGGCGGGCACGTGGCGCGCTCCGGCGCGGCGACCAAGGCGGCGCTGGGACCCATGCTGGCGAGTGTGGCGCTCGGGATCCTGGCGGCGGCGGCGGGCTCGCCGGAAGGCGGCGCCGCCCTCATTTTCTCCTCCGGCTATTTTGGCGAGATCGGCGTGCTGGGCTATTCGCGCGAGCAGGAATCCCGAGCCGACGAGGCGGCCGCGACCTACCTCGAGAGCGCGGGCATGTCCGGTCGAGGGCTCGTCGATTTCTTCGACAACTATCGCTACCAGGAGGTGTTCGACGACGAGCGGAAGTTTCCCTACTTCCGCGATCACCCGTTGTCGGACGAGCGGATCGAGGCCCTGCGCGTGCGCGTCGAGCGACAGGCGCACTTCGGCGTATCGGACAGCCCGCACCTGATCGCCGAACACCAGATCATGAAGGCCAAACTCGATGCCTTCGTGAACGGGCCCTACCAGACAGCGATCGACTATCCGGACAGCGATCAGTCGTATCCGGCCCGCTACGCGCGGGCCATCGCCCTCTACAAGTCCAACGAGACGGACCAGGCGGTCAAAGCCATCGACGCGTTGATCGCCGAGCAGCCGACCAATCCTTACCTCTGGGAGCTCAAGGGCCAGGTTCTGTTCGAAGCCGGCCGGATCAAGGAGTCCGTGCCGGCCCACCGGCGCAGCGTGGAGCTGAAGCCAGACGCGCCGCTTCTGCACATCAACTATGGTCAGGCGCTTCTGGGGTTGAACGATCCCTCCCAACTCGATGAAGCGGTCTCGCAGCTGAAGACCGCCCTCGAGACCGAACCGGACGACGCCATCGGCTGGTGGCTGCTCGCTCAGGCCTACGACGGTCAGGGCCATCCCGGCCTGGCAAGGCTCGCCACGGCCGAGCAGAAATTCTATCTCGGCCAGGCGACCGACGCACGGGTGTTCGCCCTGCGCGCCCGCGAACTATTGAAGAAGGATTCTCCTGAGTGGCGCCGCGCGACCGACATCATTCTCTCCTCCAAGCCCACGGCCGACGACCTGAAGGCCATGTCCCGGCAAGGATGAAGCTGGTTCTGTTCGCCGCCGCAGCGGCCCTGACCCTCGCCGGTTGTCAACGCGAATCCGACGCGGCCTTCGGCGAGCGTGTGCGCGCCTATCTCCTCGCCCATCCGGAGGTGCTCGAGGAGGCCAGCCAGAGGCTGCAGGACAACGCAGAGGCCAAGGTCCAGGCCGCCATGCGCAAGGCTGAGACGCAGCTCCCGGCCCTGCGGGCGGCCGTGGAGCGGGACCCACGCGACTTCGTCGCCAACCCGAACGGAAAAATCACCGTCACCGAGTTCTACGACTACCGGTGTCCGCACTGCATCAACATGGCGCCCGGGATCGTCGCCCTGATCAAGGGGCATCCCGAGGTCCGGTTCGTGTTCAAGGAGATGCCGATCTTCGGGGCGGCGTCCGACCACGCCGCCTATGCGGCCCTGGCGGTCAAGAAGGACGGCGGCGACTACCTGGGCCTCTACCAGGCCTTCATGGCGGCGCAGCCGCTCGACGACCAAGCGGTCGACCGAATCGCCATCGCCCATGGGGCCAAGGCCTCAGATATTCCCCCGAACGCCGACAACACAGCGCACCTCGCCGCCACCAGGGCTCTGTTCGACAAGCTCGGTATGGACGGGACGCCGGGTTTCGTGATCGGCGACAAGATCATCACCGGTGAATACCCCGATCGGATCAGCGCGGCGATTGCGGCGGCAAAGAAGTCGGCAGGGATGTGATCCAGGGGCGCCGCTCCTGGCGCTCCAGCTTTCGCTGACGGCGCTCTAGTACGGCGGCGGCTTTTGGACCCGTTGCGCCCTGGCCGCGTCGGTCCACCACCTTAGATCATCGGCGAAGCGGCCAAAGGCGTGAGTCAATGCCGCCCCCGCGACGCCGAGTGGCTCGCCCGCCTCGTCCAGTGTTTCGTCGATCGGACCAACCGTCAGCGTACTGGAGATGACGACCATGCCCATCTCGCACAACGTGTTGTGCCAGGCGTAGCTCGACCGCGTGCCGGCCAGGCGGCCAAACGAGTAGCTGGCGATGGCTGCGGGCCTCCAGAACCACTCCTCGAGAAAGTGATCGGTGAGATTCTTGAGGCCCGGTTGGACACCCCAATTGTACTCGCCGGTCACGAAGACGAACGCGTCGGCTGCCCGTATCTTCTCGGCCAGCGCTTCCAAAGCGGGTGGCGCCGCTCCGGGTGGATACTCTTTGTACATGCGATCGAGCATCGGCAACCCGACGGCCTTGGCGTCGATCAACTCGACGTCATCCCCGCGGCCAGACATGCCCTTGACCAGATAGTTCGCCAGCCGGATGCCTCTCCGGGTCGAGCGATAGGAGCCATAGAAAACCAGAATTCGGTGACCCATGCTCCGGCTCCGTCCTCAGCGTCCGCGTTCATATCGGCCGAGCGCCGCAGTTCAGTAGAACAATTTGCGCAGACTGAGCGTGATGGCCCGGCCGACGGGGTCGATGTAGCCGGGTTGGTAGCTCAGCGGCGTGGCGCCAAAGCCGTCGCGCACGCCCACCCGGTCGTCGAGCAGATTGGTGACCGCCAGTGTCACCCGCGCCCCGCGCAACCATGGAAGACGCCGAACGACTTGACGCTGGCGACCCAGGTCGTCCCACAGGCGGAGGTTGAGCGTGGTGACGCTGGAGAAGTCGAGGTTCTCGGTCGGCGTGCCGGGCAGGCCGATCACGTGGGTGCCCTGGCGCCAGTCCTCCGACAGGCGCGCGCCGAAACCGGCGAGCGTCATACCCAGCTGGCCCTCGATCTCGTTGCGGTACTGGCCGCCTGTTACGGAAGCCGGCGCGCCGCCGAGCAGGTTCAGCGTCGGCCCGCCAGGGCTGACCAGCACGCGGTCGGTAAAATAGATCGTGTGGTAGACGGCCACCTGGAGCCGGCCGCCCGTCGGCGGGCCGCCGCCGAAGCGTCCGAAGCCGCCACGGCCGCCCCCTCCCCCGAAGCCGCCCCGGCCAGATCCCCCGCCGCCCGGACCGCCATCGCTTCCGGAGCGCTGGCTGCCCGCACCCGTGGTCCGGTCGGTGTCACCGCTTTGACCCGAAGGCGCGCCGGAGTCGGGGCCGCCGGGCCCGTCAGGGCGCGGGCGCCGGAGGCCCTGAAAGTCGCGTCGCTGGGGCTGCTTTCCGATCGGCCGCGAATAGTTGAGCCCCCAGCGCAGCTCCGTGCGCTCGGACCTGGCGAAGTTGACCGCCCGGATGTCCTCCTCGACCAGCACGCCCTCGTCGTCGCGCACGAACCGGGTCGGGAAGGCCATCTCGATCGCCGCCGACGCGGCGGGGAAAATGGCGATCGGGTTGTCGATGTCGCTCTTGATGTAGTTGGCGGTGAAGGTGAAGTCCTGACTGGGAATCGGTTTGAAGGTCAGGCCGATCTTGGTGACATTGCGGTTGTCGTGGGTCAGCAGGGGATTGCCGCCGGTCACCTGGGTGACATCCACCGTCTGGCCCGTCGCGTAGTCGAGCACCGGCACGCCCGGCGTATAGACGATCGCCCCGGCGAGCTGCTGCACGGTCGGCGCGGCCTGGTCGTTGGTGTGCGAGAATATGAAGTTGTAGCCGGCAATGGGCGTCCAGTTGACGCCGTAGCCGAAGGCTTTCAGCGTCCCGACGTCGGAGAGCTGGTCGATGGCCATGTTGGCGTTCAGCGACAATTCGCCCAGGAACGGCAGGAAGTGATTGCGGCGGCTGGTCACGGGCAGATCCAGGTTGAGCCGGGCGCTGGCGTCGTTGCGCGTCAGCCAGCTCGCCTGCGCGCCGCTGATGCGCGTCGAATAGCCGCCCTGCCAGCTCTGGGTGTCGCCAGCCTCGCCGCTGACGTAAAATTCCCCCGCCGGGAGCTTAAACAGCGGCCCGTTGGCCAGCACCTGCAGGTTGGCGGAATCGGTGATCGAGCGGGCGTAGTCCTGCGCCAGGCTGGGCAGCAGCCCCGTCGGCAGCGGCCCGAACGGATCAAGCGTCGGCGAGCGGGCGGCCAACAGGGCCTGTATTCGGGACGGGTTCACCCCCACGTCGGTGTCGGTCTGGGTGTCGGCGTGGTCGAAGGCGTCGGTCAACGACAGGCGCCAATGGCCAAAATCCTTGTTGACCGTCGAGCCGAGATGGGCCGTCCAGCCATCGACGTATTGATTGAGCGGCCGGTTCACATAGCGATCGACCGCCACCGGCTGGGAGAAGGGCGAGAACGGGTCGCCGGCCGGGACGTCGAGCCCGATCCCGGGCAGCCCCTGCAGGGAGTCGCTGCGGCTGAAACTCAGCGTGGCGTTGACGGTCGCGACCACGCCGGCGCCAAGCGGATGGGTCAGGACGGCGTTGGCGGTCAGGGCCTGGCTGGCCGGTGACAGGCTGCGGTCGCCAGCGACATCGGTGACGTTGGGCGTCCCGGCCGTGGGCGCGAAATCGCCGAGGGTGAGCGGACGCCCGCCCGCGCCAACGGGGACCCCGGCCACCGTCACCGGCCGTCCGACGAGGGCGCTCAGGGCCGGATCGATCTGGCCGCCCGGCGTGGCGGAAACGACGTTTCCGGTCAGATCGTAGGGGATGGCGGGGGTCGGTTCGATGGTGTCCCGGGCCGCGTCGGTGATCCCCGAGGCGCCGGTGTACTTCAGGTCCAGGTTCAACCGGTCGTCCCGCCGGATGTGCAACAGGTCGGCTTCCGCCTGGCCGGTAACCTCTCCGCCCTCGGTCGGGCCGCCGCCGACGGCCTCCAGGGTGGTGGCATGGAAACGCCGGCGCAGGACGATGTTCACCACCCTCTGGTCGGCGGAGTAGCCGTATTTGAGCGACACCTCCTCGGGCAGGATGTCGATCCGCAGGATCGCCTCGGTGGGGATGTTCTGCACCTCGTTGAACGACGAGATTCGGCGGCCGTTGACCAGGATCACGGGCGTCTCGCCGCCGCGGCCGCGGTCGCTGCGGGTTTCGGGCGCGATCTCGTTGATCAGCTCGTTGACGGTGCTGACGCCGAAGCTTTGGATCTCCGCCGGCGTGAACTGGATCTCGGGCTCGATGTCCCCGACCACGGCGCCATACTGCTTGGCGTAAATCTTGCTACGGGCGGTTACTTCGACCCCGGCGACACTCGTCGGCTTGGCGTGCTCGGAGTCGCCCGGATCGTCTTCGTCGGCCACGGCGGCGGCGCGGGTTGGCCGCTTGGCCGCCGGCTTCCTGGTTGGATGGGGCTGAGCGGTGGGAGCCGTGGCCGGCGGCGGGCCGGCCGTCTGAGCGGCGGCCGAATTCCACGCGCCTATCGCCAGAAGGACCGCGAAGCTCGCCCCGGCCCGCGTCGTCGCCATCAAATCCCCACCACATGCTGCTCTGGTCGCGCCGGTGTCATCCCACGGACGGTTTGCAGATTCGTGTCGCCGCTGACTTTCGCGCCACGTCGTGGAATCGGCTGATGGGTTTGGATGGCCCGTGGTACCGCCTCCCCGGTTCGAACGGGGGACCTCTAGATCCACAATCTAGCGCTCTAACCAACTGAGCTAAGGCGGCGCGCGCGGGGCGGCGAGACGTTTAGGCGGGAAGCCAGAATCGATCAAGCCGGCGCAAAAATCAAAGCCCCGGAGGCGGGCCTCCGGGGCTTTGGGTCGTGTTTGCGGTCGCGTCAGTCCTTGGGCAGGACGAACACGAGCGGCACCGTAACCTTGGCGCCTCCAACCGGCTGGCCGTCACGCGTCAAAGGCCGCATGCGGAACATGCGCGACAATTTCAACGCGGCGGTGCCAAAGTCCTGGCCTGCGGGCTCTTCCGAGCTGACTTCGCAGTCGCTCATCGAACCCCGCTCGGTCACCGTGCACGTGATCGTCGCTCTGCCCGAGACACCCATCCGCGAGGCGCGCTCGGGATAGTACTGGGTCATGGCGTCGGAGTCGGGCCTGCTGATCCAATCCGGCTGACTGATCACGGACGGCCGGGGCGGTGGCGGCGCCGGGGAGGCGACGACCGGCGGGGCCGGCGGCGCAGGCCTGGGAGCTTCCACCGGCCGGATCAGCAGCGGCGGCGGGGCCGGGATGTTCGGCGCGAGCACGGCCGGCGGTCGCGGCTGAACCGGCGGCGGAGGCGGCAGGTTCTTGGGCGGCGGCGGCGGAGGAGGGGGCGGCGGAGGCGGCGGCGGCGGCTTGATCAGCTGCGCGTTGGTCTTCTCGTCGCTGTACTCCTGGTAGTGGGCCTTGAATTTCCACTGCCAGAGGTAAAAGCCGATGATGCCGTGCAGCGCCACCGCGACCGCAATGCCGATCCAGATGCCGTTGGTGTTCCTAGGGCGCGGAACGTCGAACGGGTTGTGCGACGGGTGGGCTATGTCCACCGCGGAGGGACGGGCGGGGGGCGTTTCTGTCATTTTTTCAGCCCCGACTTGTCCTCGCCAACCAGGGCGACGCTGTAGAACCCGTTATCCTGGAGCTTGTTCATGACCCCCATGAAGTCTTGGTACATGAGGTCCTGATCGCCCCGGATGAACACGCGCATATTGGTCGGATTGGATCCGCCGATCGCTGCCTTGAGGTCGTCGCCAAGGGTGCTGAGATCCGACGGATTGTCGTTCACATACACCCGACCGTCCTTCTTCAGAGAGATGTAGACGAGCTTCGGCGGCTTCCGGGTCGGCTTGGCCATCGCTGGCGGCAAATTCACCTTGATCGTCACGCTGGCGAGCGGCGCCGCCACCATGAAGATGATCAAGAGCACCAGCATGACGTCCACGAAGGGTGTGACGTTGATGCTGTGATTTTGCGCGACATCGTAACGGCCGCCGCTAGGCCCTGAGAGTTTAGCGGCCATTAGCCTTACGCCCCCTTGTCGAGCTGCCGTGAAATGGCGTTGACCAATTCAGCGACGAAGCCTTCGGAGCGTGAGCCGTAGCTGGTGATCTGCGTCTGGAAGTAGTTGTAGAACACCACCGAGGGAATGGCGGCGAAGAGGCCGATACCGGTCGCCAGGAGGGCCTGGGCGATACCGGGAGCCACGACGGCCAGGTTGGTCGTGTTGGTGTTCGCGATGCCGATGAACGAGTTCATGATCCCGTAGACG
>Ga0302311_10000178_pt1 | contig 80823 bp, 80 predicted proteins | sample III_Palsa_N1_3_FD_200449 | JGI IMG/M metagenome (GOLD analysis project Ga0302311, IMG submission 200449) | Peat permafrost microbial communities from Stordalen Mire near Abisko, Sweden - III_Palsa_N1_3 | ecosystem: Environmental > Terrestrial > Soil > Palsa > Peat permafrost | place: Sweden... | reverse complement strand
AACTAAATTTCGATCTTCACCCAGACGGCTACGGCGGTTTGGTCTGAGGCCTTCTGGTGAAGTTTGTCCGGCCCTCCACAAACTCCGCAGTTTTCGGAGAGCCGCATTCGCGAAAGCGAGCTTAACGAGGTTCTGGAATGATGACCGGGCTCGTACAGTATTTTGATGAGGACGCAGGCGCTTCGGCCGCGGAGTACGCGCTGATCCTGGCGTTCATCGCGCTCGTGATCATCGTCAGCATCACGGCCCTAGGCGCCAATCTCAACGCGCTGTTCGGCAGCGAAGCGAACTCGTTCAGTTCGCTTTGAGCTGAGTTTTCCGGGCTTTCGCCTCCGCGCCAGTCGCCTCGCGCGCCCTTGAGGGGCTCGGGCCCTGCGTTTGTCGGCGTGGGGCGATGCGGTGATTTTCGGCGCCGCCATCATAGCTTTGGCCCCCTTCCGTGATGAGCTTGCCACAGTCGGGCGTTGTTAACTCATTTTACGTTGCCGGCTGCATTCGGGACTGTTATCGATCACGTCAGAACAGATTTTCGCTTCTGTTCCATCGGGGCTTGCTTGGGGGAAGTTTAATGCCTCTCCGCACCATCGCCACATTCGCGATCGCCATCGTCCTTGGCTTGTTCGCCGTGGTGCTAATTAATTCCTACATCGGCTCGGCCAAGAAGGTTCAGCAGGTGCAGGTGCAGACGGGCGTCGGTTCGCCGGTAGTGGTCGCCGCGTCGCCGATTGCGCGCGGCGTCGTGCTGCAGCCTCAACTTCTCAAGGTGGTCAACTTCCCCGCCGGTTCGGTGCCCAGCGGCGCCTTCACGGCGGTCAGCCAGTTGACCAGCGCCGACAAGACTCAGCAGCGCATCTCCTTGCGCGACCTCAGCCCGGACGAAGCGGTGCTGCCAACGCGCGTCACCGGGCCGGGCGGCAAGCTCAACCTGGCGACAGAGCTCGATCCCGGGACGCAGGCGGTGACGCTGCGCACCAGCGACATCCAGGGCGTCGCGGGTTTCGTGTTCCCGAACGATCGAGTGGATCTGCTGCTTTCCCGCAGTGTCGGGCAAGGCGAGAAGACCGTAGGGCTGACACAGGTGATCGCCGAGAACGTGCGGGTCATCGCCATCGACCAGTCGGACGACCAGGAACAGTCCAAGCCCAACGTCGTGAAGGCGATCACTTTCCAGGTCACACCGGAGCAGGCCCAGTCCCTGACCCTGGCTCAGACCCTCGGCACGGTGTCGCTCTCGCTGCGCCACGTCCAGGACGCCGCGCCAGTCAACCGTCTGGTTACCACGGCGGCTTCTTTCGGCTTTTTCTCCGCCCCTGCGGAGCATCGCGCCAGGCCGACCGGCCCGACGGTGCGCGTCACCCGCGGGGCGGATACCAGTGTCGTTGAACTCAGCTCGCGTTGACGGGGTCGCCGAGAGGGCGGTTCCGAAGAGCAGTATCAGGAGGGGGTTACCGGCAATGATGTGTTCCACGGACCTTGTCCGTCGCCTGGGCGCGACGGGAAGCGCCGCGGCCTTGCTGGCCGGCTTGGTTCTCTGGGGTGCGGCCGCGCAAGGCGCGGCGGCCGAAGAAGCCGAGGCGCATGCGCCGGCCGGGCCTGGCGGCTACGAGCTCGACGTCGGCGTGGGCAAGTCTCAGGTGCTGGAAACGCCCGGCGCCTACTCTGACCTGATGATCGGCGACCCCAAGATCGCCGACGTGGTGCCGCTCACCACTCATTCGGTCTATGTGGTCGGCAAGGGCGCGGGATCGACCTCGCTGTCGATCTACGGCCCGGGTAAGCGCCTGATCGCGTCCGTTGACGTGGTCGTTGATCCGGACGCGGGCAGTCTGCGCGGCCGCGTCCACGACATCTTGCCCGACGAGCACGACATCTCAGTGCGCGCCGCCGGTCAGAATCTGATCCTTTCGGGCACGGTGAGCTCCCCAGCCGCCCTTCACGAGATTTCCCAACTGGCCGACGCCTATTCGCCCGGCAAGGTGATCAACATGCTGGGCGTCGAGGGAACCCAGGAGGTTCAGCTCGAAGTGCGCTTCGTCGAGATGGAGCGCACCGCGGCCCGCGCCTTCGACTTCAGCATGACCGCCTTGGGCGGCGGCGGCAGCTCGTTCGTCGCCAACACTGGACCGAATTTCGTGCCGTCTACCGGGCCGGTTGGTGTTCCCGCCTCCGTGGCCGGTGTCTTGGGCACGGCCAACGTGCTCGGCTTCCTCAGCCCCCATTTCAGCGCTCAGCTCGACGCCCTCGAGACGAAGGGGATCACTAAGACCCTGGCCGAGCCGACCCTGGTGGCCATGTCGGGCGAAACGGCAAGCTTCCTGGCCGGCGGCGAGATTCCCATTCCGACGCCGCAGGCGTCCGGCGGCGGCAACGTGATCACTGTGAGCTATCAGCAGTACGGCGTTTCGCTGTCCTTCACGCCGACCATCCTTGGCGACGGCATGATCAACCTCATCGTGAAGCCGGAAGTGTCCAGCATCGACACCACAAACTCTGTCTCGATAGGGACGAGCGGAATCTCAATTCCGGCGCTGAAGGTCAGCCGGGCGAGCACGACGGTCGAGCTGCGCGACGGCGAGTCATTCGTCATCGCCGGGCTGCTCAGCGACGACTACAAGAACCAGATCAACCAGTTTCCATATTTGGGCAGCATTCCGATCCTCGGCGCCTTGTTCCACTCGCCAAGCTTCCAGAAGGACCAGACGGAACTGGTGATCGTAGTCACGCCGCACTTGGCCGTGGCGCGGCGTGGGCATGTGGCTCTGCCGACCGATCACTTCACACCGCCGTCAGACTATGAGCTGTTCCTGTTCGGCATGCTGGCTGGCCAGGGCGCGAACCTGCGTCCCGAGGACCGGGCGCTGATGTCGCAGGATCCGGCCAAGGGCGGCGTCGAGGGCCCTTACGGCCACGTGTTGTACTGATGGCGAGGGTCGTAGCGATGAACAAACGAACCGGGCTTCTGATCACCGCGCTGGGTGGGGCGGCCGCCCTGCTCGCGGGCTGTACGGCCGACGGCGGAGTCAAGGACAACATGGCGTCGGCGGACTTCGGGCGGGCGGTGAAAGAGGATCTCGCCGCCCAGATCGCCGATCCGGACGCCGCCTACAAAGGTCCGCCTCCGCCCTCGAGCGGCGAGCGTGCGCAGCTCGCCCAGCACGCCTACGCGACTGACTCCGTCAAACAGCCTGTGGCCATCAGCACAGGCGTCAGCTCCGGTGGTGGAGGCGGCGGTGGGGGCGGTGGTGGTGGTGGCACGGGTGGGCCGTGATCGGCGCGCTCCCCTACAGCCTGACAGCCATGCGACGGGGACTTGCCGCGCGACCGAAAAAAGCGTCTCTGGTCTTGGGGCGAATTGCCGCATTCCGTACGCTGGGGGCTGCGATCACAATCGCGGTTTCTGCGGGGAAGCGCGAGTGACGCAAAATGAATATGACACTCAACATGTCCTCGGCAGATGACGCTCGCAGCGCGAGCACAGGGCTGATCCGTGTCGGCTATGTGGAAGGCGCCGTCGGCGGCCCCGAGAAGGTCGCATCCCTTGCGGCGCTCTTTCCCCAACTGCAGTTCGTCAGTGTCGGCGCGACCTGGCCCACCCGCGCCCTGACCGGCCTGGGAGCACTGGTTGTCGGGGTTTCCGCCAGTGATGCCGACGAGGCTCAACGGCGGCTGTCCGGGCGCGGCCCGGCCACCATTGTCGTGCTCCGCGATGCGGACGTAAGCGTTAGCCGCCGGCTGATGCAGGCCGGCGCCGCTGACATTCTTGTCGCGCCTGTGACTGAGGCCGGTCTGGCGCTCAGCCTCGAGCGCGTTCTGTCCAACCTCGCGAACCAGGGCGAACGCGAGCCGACCGGGCGCGTGGTGGCCATGATGAAGGCTGGCGGCGGCGTGGGCGCCACCGCCATAGGCGTACAACTTGCCGCCATGATCGCCAGCCACGGCGGGGCGCCGGGCGTATGTTTCGCGGACCTCGACGTACAATTTGGCCTCGGGGCTTTGTTCCTCGATCTTGGCGCCGCCATGACGCTGACCGACATCCTGGAGGGCGGCGGCGCGCTGGAGGACACACCGCTCGGAACGGCTCTGGCGCCGCACCGCAGCGGCGCCCGCCTGCTCGCCGCCCCACGCGACTTGATGCCGCTCGAAGGCGTCACGCCGAGGCAGGTCGAGAGCCTGCTGACGGCGCTGCGTCGCGATTTTGCCCTCACGATCCTCGACCTCCCCACGGTCTGGACGGCCTGGACCAATCGGGCCCTGCACCTGTGTGATCAGATTATCATGGTCACCAACCTCTCTGTGCCCCACGCCACGCTCGTGAAGACACAGCTGCGCATGCTCGCCGCCCAGCGGTTGGACACGATCCCCCTCACCCTGGTCTGCAACCGCGTGAGCGCCGATCAGCGTCAGATCGTGCCGCAGAAATCGGCCGAGAAGTCGATTGGACGCGACTTCGACTTCGTCATCCCCGAAGACCGGGCGACGATGAACGAGGCGATTGCCCAGGGCAGCGAGCTCTCGGCTGTTCGTAAGGGAACCAAGGTGGAGCTGGCGATCGCCGAGCTGGCGAATTCGATTGTGCCGATCTCGGTCCAGACTGACACCAAGCGCAGGTGGCTCTGGCAATGACGCTCTGGTCCGAAAACGACTCGCGCAATCCCGCTGGTCTCCAGAAGGCGGCCAACGCGCCGATCGAAGGCGCCAGCGCCCTGAAATCGCGCATCCATTCGCGTCTGCTCGACGTGCTGAATCTCGCGATGATCGAGCGCACGCCCCGCGAGACTTTGCGGCACGAGGTGCGCGGCGCGGTGATCGAGCTGCTGGCCGAAGAGAAGCGACTTCTCACGCCGGCGCAGACCGACCGCCTGACGGACGATGTTCTTGACGAAATACTGGGGCTGGGTCCCCTTGAGCCTCTGCTCAAGGACGACACGATCGCCGACATCCTGATCAATACTCACGACACGGTCTACATCGAGCGCCGCGGCAAGCTCGAACTGACGGACGTCACATTCCAGGACACCCGGCACCTTGTCCGGATCATCAACAAGATCGTCTCGGCCGTGGGCCGGCGGGTCGACGAATCCTCGCCCATGGTGGACGCGCGCTTGGCCGACGGATCGCGCGTCAACGCCATCATTCCGCCGCTGGCCGTGGACGGCCCGCTGGTCTCGATCCGGAAGTTCGCGCGCGATGCGCTCAGCATCGACCGCCTGATCGCGTTCGGCAGCTGCAACGAGCAAATGGCTAAGACCCTGCAAGCGGTGGTGGGCGCCCGGCGCAACGTGCTGATCTCCGGCGGCACCGGTTCGGGCAAGACGACACTGCTCAACATCATGTCTTCATTCATCGACATGAATGAGCGAATCGTCACCATTGAAGACTCTGCCGAACTTCAGCTGCAACAGCCGCACGTGGGCCGGATGGAAACCCGACCGCCGAACATCGAAGGCAAGGGCGAAGTCACCCAGCGGGACCTGGTCAAGAACTCCCTGCGGATGCGCCCCGACCGCATCGTCGTCGGCGAGGTGCGCGCCGGCGAGGCCTTCGACATGCTTCAGGCGATGAACACCGGCCATGACGGCTCGATGACCACCGTCCACGCCAATACGCCGCGCGACGCGCTCACTCGCCTCGAACAGATGATCGGCATGGCCGGCCTCGAAATCTCGCCCCGCTCGATCCGCCAGCAGATCGCCTCGGCCATCCACGTCATCGTTCAGACTGAACGCATGGAGGACGGCCGCCGTCGCGTGACCTCGATCGCCGAGGTTCTCGGGATGGAGGAAGACATCATTACGATGCAGGAAGTCTTCAAGTTCCGCCGCAAGGGTCGCGGCGAGGACGGTTCGGTGCTTGGCGATTACGAGCCCACCGGCGTCCGTCCGAAGTTCCTGGAGTACCTGACCAGCCGCGGCATCAAACTCGATCCGCAGATGTTCGCTCCTCCCGTTCGAAGGTCGGCTTGATCCCATGTGGATAGTGCTCGCTTACGTTTTGGCCTTCGTCGCCATCGTGATGGTGGTGCAGGCAGCCGCCGCCGTAATCTTCTCGACCGGCGACCGAACGCGGCGCGTGAACCGACGCCTCGACCTGCTTCAGTCCGGGATGACGCGCGACGACGTGTTCCAGACGCTGGTCAAGCGCCGCCCGCAGAACGCCCTGGCTGACGCCGCGCCCAGCATCTACGAACGGTTCGCAAATTATTTCCTTCAGGCAGGCGTGATGATCACGCCGCAACGCTTCCTCGTCGTCCTGGCTGTGCTCGTAGGCGTGGTCCTGGTGATCGGCTTCCTGGGGCTCTCCATCGCCCGCCAAGGTGGCGGCCTCCTGGTCAACTTCCTGGTGGCCACCATCGGCGCGGTGGCCCTGGTGCTTCTGGGCGGTTTGGTATGGCTGAGCGTCATGCGCAACCGCCGGATGCGCCGCCTCGAGGAACAACTCCCTCTGGCCCTCGACGTCACCGTCCGGGCGCTGAAGGCCGGTCACCCGCTGATGATGTCGGTGAAGCTCGCCGCCGAGGAGATGAAGGATCCGATCGGCACTGAGTTCGGGCTCATCGTCGACGAGGTCAACTACGGCATGGAGTTCCGCGACGCGCTGACCAATTTCGCGCGGCGCACGTCTTCGGAATACGCCCACTTCTTCGCCGTCTGCGTCTCGATTCAGAACGAGACCGGCGGCAATCTGGCCGAGATTCTCGACAATCTCAGCCAGGTGATCCGGGCGATGCAGTCGCTTCACCTCAAAGTGAAGGCCCTGGCGTCGGAAGGTAAGATGTCGGCGAAGATCCTGACGGCGCTGCCGATCGGCGTGGTTGGTTTCATCATGTTCACACAGCCGGGATTCTACACCAGCAAGATGGATGATCCGATGTTCTGGCCGGCCGCCGGATTCCTCTGTGTCCTCTTCCTGATCGGCCAGTACATGATCAACCGGATGGTCAACTTTAAGTATTAATCGCAGGTCGCCATGTCCTTGTTCCTTTCGCTCTTCGTCGACCTCGCCGCCTTCCTCCTGGTTGTGACGGGCGTGTTCTTTGCGGCGCGGCGCTGGGAAACGACGCAGAGCGTCAATCGGCGACTGCGAGGCGAGGCGTCTTCTGACGAACTGAAGAAAAAATCGCGGATGCCCTCCACCCTGGTCAAGCGCCAGGAGGTGAAGAACCCGGTCCTGCAATGGGTCCAGAGGACAACGCTGCAAGACCCCGAGGAGCGCAACAAACTGCAGCGGGATCTGGCTCTGGCGGGTTTCGACTTCCCTGCCGCCCCGATCTTCTACGTCATGACTCGGTTCTGCCTCGCCGTAGGCCTGCCGACGATCTTCGTCTTCTGGCAGACCCTCTCCGCGAAGCCCATGCAGCCGGGCATGATGTATTACGGTATTGTGGCGGGCTGCGCGCTCGTGGGCCTCATCCTGCCCCGGGCTTTCCTCGACAACCGGGTCAATGCACGCAAGACCCAGATCGAAAACGAGTTTCCGGACGCCCTTGATCTGATGGTGGTCTGTGTCGAGGCTGGCCTGGGGATGGAGGGCGCTATCGTCCGCGTCGGCGACGAGACCGTCGATTCCCACCCGCGCATCTCGAACGAGTTCCAGATGGTCTCCCACGAACTGCGCGCTGGTCGCACCCGGGCCGAGGCCCTTCGGCACATGGCCGACCGGACCCAGGTGGAAATGATCGGTTCCTTCGTCGCCCTGATGATCCAGACCGACGCCCTGGGGGGGTCGATCGCTCAGACGCTCAGGACCTACTCCGCCGAGATGCGTGAACATCGCATGCTCAGGGCCGAGGAAAAGGCCATGAGGCTGCCGGTTCTTCTCACCATTCCGCTGGTGCTGTTCATTCTGCCGACCATGATGGGCGCGGTCATGATCCCGCCCTTCATCCAGGCGTTCCACGTCTTCGGTCCCCACGGGAGCATGACGCAATGAAGGCTCGTCGAATTGCGCTCGCCTGCGTTCTTGCGGCGAGTCTGGGCGGCTGCATCCACTTGCCACGCCAACTCGCCAACATGATCAAGGTGCGACCTACGCCGGCCGATCTCGGTCAGCCGCATTCGGCGGAGGACCGGCTCTACGCCGACGCTGTCAAGGCGATCGACGATCGCGACTACGGCGAAGCTATTTCCCTCCTGCAGGTGGCCCGCGAGAATCGCCCGGGCGATCCTCGCGTTCTCACCGCCATGGCCGTGGTCTATGACAAGCTTGGTCGCTTCGACCTGTCGGACCGCTACTATGACCAGGCGGATAAGGCCGACCCCGGCTCGCGGATCGTCGCCCTCGATCGGCGTTATTCGATGTTCCTGCGCAGTGCGGGCCGGCAAGCCCAGGATCTCCCAGGCGGCGTGGCCCTAGCCCAGGCGTCGGGCCCCAAGACGCCGTCCGGTGACGTGCTCTACGCCCAGGCCGTCCAGGAAATCCAGAAGCACGAATACGGCCAGGCCATCGGCATACTGCGGCAGGCCCGCGACGCCGCGCCGACCGATGCGCGCGTCCTGTCGGCACTCGGGGTAGCCTACGATCACCTGGGCCGGTTCGATCTCTCGAGCCGCTACTACGACGAAGCCGAGAAGGCTGATCCGGGCTCTGCGGTCGTAGCGGCGAACCGACGGACCTCGCTGCTGCTCCAGCAGCACGGCGGCTCAGCGGGCCCCGACGACATCATCGTTTTCGCCAAGACTGAACCGCAATCCGCGCGCGTGGCCAAGGTTACGTCCCTCGCGCGGCATGGCGGTTGATAAGGGGGACCTATGCGACACAGCTTCTTCCTGCCCACGACGGCGGCGCTGATTGTCGCCCTGGCGCCGGCCGCGGGTGTCGCTGCGCCGCTCCACCTCTTCGGCGGATCCTCCAAGACCCAACCGAAACCTGCCGTATCTGACGCGGCCACGACGGCTATCGCCGCTCAGGTGAGCCAGGCCCTGGACGAGAGGCGCTATGTCGATGCGGGCGACCTGCTCGACAAAGCCAAGATAGACGGCGTCGGCTCGGCGCGGCTGGATCGGCTGCGGGGCGAGTTGCTTGTGGCCACTGGGCGGTTCGCCGAGGCCATATCCCAACTGCGCCCCATCGCCGCCGATCCGGTCGAGGGTCCGAAGGCCCTGGAATGCGAGGGCATCGCCCTCTCGGTCACGGGGAAATCCGACGAGGCTTTCGCCGCTCTCAAAGCTGCGACCGCGGCCGACAAGACCATGTGGCGGGCCTGGAACGGCCTTGGCCGCGAATACGACCTGCGGCACGACTGGAAGAATTCCAAGGCGGCCTACACCGAGGCCCTGGCCACGCCGGGCGTCAACACGGCGATCGTGCTCAACAACCGCGGCTATTCCTATCTGCTCCAAAACGAGCCTGACCAGGCGATCCCCGACCTCGTCTCCGCCCTGGCCAAGGATCCCGCCCTCGCCGCGGCGCGCACCAATCTGCGCATCGCTATTGCAGTCCAGGGCCACTACGACCGCGCCGCCGTGACCGGCACAGGCGATGACCGGGCCGCCGTCCTCAACAACGTCGGCCTCGCGGCCGCGGTCCGCGGCGACTATGCCGAGGCGGAAAAACTGCTCCAGGAAGCGATCGACGCCAAGGGTTCCAACTATGATCGCGCCGCAGACAATCTGCAGCTCGCCAAGAACCTCGAGGCGCGCGCCGCCGAGCAATCGCACGCCGTCGAACCCACTCCCTGAGCCCGCTCGCCAAGGGAGCGTTCGACATCAATTTCGCATCTGCCGCCGACGTCGCTCGCTGGGCGATCGCTATCGGACTCACCGTGGTGTTGACCATCGCCGCCGTGACGGACGTGCGCGATCGCCGGATTCCTAACTGGACCGTGCTCGCCTGCCTTGGCCTCTTCCTGGGATGGGCGGTCGTGCACCCGCTGTCCTGGGATCTCTGGGCGCTCGGCGCGGGCGTGGTCGCCTTCGCGGTAAGCTTTGGCCTGTATTCGGCCGGCTTGGTGGGCGCTGGAGATTCCAAGCTGTTCGCTGCCGTGGCCCTGTTTACCGGCATGAGTGGGCTCGCGCCCTTGGCCATGGCTACGGCCCTGGTGGGCGGCGTCGTCGCGCTCGTCGGCTTGGCCATGAGACCGACCCGGGCGCTCACCCTGATCAATATGAAAGGCAAAGGCGATTTCGGTCCCGGGATCCCCTACGGCGTGGCTATCGCCGCAGCCGCCGCGGGCCTCGTTTGGGCCGGCCTCCTGCATCTGGCGATCCTGCCCACCCTGGCATGACCGACCAGGCCGCGCCGGCGACGCCGACACTCTACGTCCGGTTCAGCGAGACCGGCGCGCGCCTTGCTTTGGCGCTTGTCGCCACTCTGTTCCTGCTTGGCCTGCTAACCGGAGGCGGAAAGCCGCCGCCTTCCTACGGCTCTCACGGGCCCAGCGACCAGGACCTCTACCGCGCGGTCATCCATCGCGTGAAAATGGGCGAGCCCTACCCCCGCGCCGCCGTCGAGGAGCATCGCCTCCGGGGCTATCCGCTGAGGCCGTTCGTGGTCGTGCGGCCCCCGACGCTGGCGACCATGCTTTCCTGGGCGCCCAACCTTGTCGTCCCATTCGTCTTGGAGATTCTGCTGGTGGCCGCCGCGGTGTGCGTCTGGGTGCTCAGGCTGCGACCCCCCATGTCGCCGCCGGGCGCGATCGGATGGACCGGGCTCCTGATTTTCACCGGGGCTGCCAGCGGCATATCTGGCCCCGGCGCGACTGTCATTCACGAGGTTTGGGCGGGTCTGCTCGTGACCCTGTCTCTCGCCCTCCGAACCGAGCGGCGGTTTGCGGCCGCTGTTGCGCTGGGTTTGCTGGCCGCCCTCATTCGCGAACTCGCGATGCCTTATCTGGCGGTGATGGCGGTGTTCGCCGCCGTGGAGCGCCGCGGACGCGAAGCGGCGGCGTTCGCTGCCGCTCTCGCTGTGTCAGGACTGGCCTTGTGGTTTCACGCCCAGTCGATCGACGCCCTGGTGACGGGCCGGGACCTCGCCTCGCCCGGATGGGTGCGATTCGGCGGCTGGGCCTTCGTGCTGCAGGCGGCCTTCTGGAACGCTATTGGCGCCGCCCTCGGCCCCTTGGCCCGGGCCCTGTTAATCCCTGTCGCCCTGATCGGCGCCTATGCGTGGCCCGACAAGCGGCTCGTCACGCTGATCGCCGGCTACGTCGCGGGGTTCATGGTCGTCGGCCGGCCGGAGAACTTCTACTGGGGCCTGGTCATCGCCCCGCTCGTAGGCGTTGGCCTTGCCCTAGCTCCAGCCGCGTTCGGCGATCTGTGGGTCACAGCCCGCCTGCCAGTCTGGCGAAGGCGAGAGGTGTAAAGTCTTCCAGATAGGGACCAATGGCTTGAATTCCGATCGGCAGGCCGGATCTGGTTTGGCCGATCGGGAAGGCGGTCGCGGGCAGGTTCGGCAGCGTCGCCAGAGAGGGCCACGCCACCTGTGTGAAGTAGGGCGTGGTCTCGCCATCGATCACGTGAATTCGTGACTCGAACGGGGCGTCGTCATGCGGGAAGGCGACCACTCCGAACGCCGGCGCCAGCACCACGTCGAACGACTTGAACAGGATCGCCCACCGCTTGCGGAACCTCCACTGGGCATCGAGGGCGTTGAACCAATCCTCCGTCGAGGCGGCGTCGGGTCGAGTCGGCGCGCCGCGGGTGACGATGGGCATCAGCATCGTACGGTAGAGGTCGAAGGCGGCCCCAAGATCAGGCGTGAGGTCGCTTTCGCGCGCAACCCTCGCGCCCGCGCGTTCAACCCGGCCGGCAAAGTCATCCAGCGCCGCGGCGATCTCCGAGTCGAGGGCCGCCGAAGGATGCGCGCCGATCACCAGCACGCGAAAGTCCGCCAGGGCTTTATGGCGCGGCGCGGGGAGCTCGAGGCGGTAGCCGACGGCCTGGTCATCATCTGGGCCGGCCAGAATTGAGAGGGCGAGTTCCAGATCCTCCGCCGAGCGGGCCACGGGCCCGACGACGCCAAGAGCTACGCCCGCGCCCTCCAGTCCAGGCGGGGCGTGGCCGCGCTGTGGGATGAGATCGTGGGTCGGCTTGTGCCCAAAGACGCCGCAGAAGGTGGCCGGCACGCGGATCGAGCCGCCGATATCCGACCCGAACTCCAGGGGGACCATCCCGGCCGCCAGGGCCGCCGCCCCGCCTCCGGACGAGCCGCCGGGCGTGCGCGTCGGATCAAGGGGATGATTGGTGCGCCCATAGATAGGGTTTGCGCTTTGCCAGTCGGACAGGAACGGCGGCACGTTGGTCTTGCCGAGAATGATGGCGCCGGCGGCCTTGAGGCGCGCTACGCCCACGGAGTCGGTCGGCGCGATCCAGTCCTTGAATGCCAACAAGCCCCAGGTGGTTGGCAAGCCCGCTACGTTGTGGGCTTCTTTGACCGTCATCGGCAGCCCGAGCAGCGGTCGTCGCTCGCCACGCGCCAGGGCTGCATCGGCGGCCTTCGCCGCGTCGAGCGCCCGATCGAAGTCGCGCACCACCACGGCGTTGATCGCCGGATCGAGCCGTTCGATCTGTGAGATGGCCTCTTTAGCTAGTTCCAACGCGCTGGTCTTCCGCGCCGCCAGCGCCGCGACGAGCTGGCTGGCGGTGGATTTCGCATAGCTGTCGATCATGGCGCTCCTCCTTTGCTTTCGACGAGACCACGCCGCCAGAGCGCCTGTCTAGGCCCGGCCTTCCCTTCGTGCGCGGGCTTAGCCATAAGCCGCCAATGGGCCTGCCCCTCCCAAGCGGCGCTTCAGACCGAACCCGGGCGCCCCGAACGCGCTGCGCGACCCTTCCGCAAGCCATGGCCCGTGTGGTCCTGACCCTGTTCGTCGTTACGCTGGTCCTTGGTTTTCCGGCGAGCGTCGGTCCCGGACCACAATCGGCGTCTTGGCCAGGCGACACGGCGCTCTACCGCGCCGTCATCCTTCGCCTCAAGAGTGGCGAATCTTACGAGCCTGCGGCCGTCGCGGAGATGCGGGCGCGCCATTTCAAGATGCGGCCGTTCCTGGTCGTTCGTCCGCCGGCGCTGGAGGTCATGCTCTCCTGGGCGCCCAACGATCTCATACCTGCGATCGTTCAGGCCTTGCTGGCGCTCTGCGTACTGGGCGCATGGATGTTCAGGCTGCGCGACGCATTGCCGGGCCCCTGGGGGCTGGCTTGGACGGGATTGGCGATCATGACAGGGATCGTCGCCGGCATGATCGGTGGCGAGGCGCCGCTCTTTCACGAAGAGTGGGCTGGACTGCTGATCGCTCTCTCTCTGGCGCTCAGGACCGAGCAACGATTTGTTGCCTCCGTGGGGCTGGGGCTTGCGGCGGCTCTGATCCGCGAACTCGCCATCCCGTATTTGTTGGTCATGGCCGCATTCGCCGCGATGGAGAGGCGCTGGCGCGAGCCGATCGCGTTCGGCGCTGCGCTTGTGGGGTCAATCCTGGCGCTGGCCGTGCACGCGGAGACGGTCAACGCTCTGCTGACAAGCCAGGACCAGGCATCGCGGCATTGGATGGGCTTTGCCGGTTGGCCGTTGATCGCGGCGGCGAGCAGCTGGAACCTGATCGCCGTCCTGTTCGGACCTTGGTTCCGGGCGCTCGTCTTCCCTCTCGGCCTGATCGGCGCCCTCGGGTGGAAAGATCGCCGCTTGATCGTCGTCCTGGCGGGTTTCGCCGCCGGCTTCATGGTCATTGGCCGATTAGAGAACTACTACTGGGGCCTGATCATCACCCCCCTGGTCGGTGTAGGCTTGGCGTTGGCTCCCCCTGCCCTCCGCGACCTTTGGCGAGGCGCCCGGCCGGCCGACATATCGCGGCGTTGACAATCTGCTTCCGACTTCCTCGGCCGACGCTTTTCATACCCGCCGCGCACGGTCATATGTGAGCAATGGCGTTTCTTCGGGAACACGGCGCCCTTCGCTCCATGGCGCGCGGCTTTGTCGGCCACTGCCCGCGTTGCGGTGAGGGCGCGCTTTTCTGGCGCTACCTCAAGGTCAACCCGCTGTGCCCGACCTGCGGCCTCGACTTGGACCGCTATCCCTCCGACGACGGTCCGGCCTATTTCACCATCCTGATCGCGGGGCACCTGGTGGTCGCACCGCTGCTGTTGTTCCCGGTGATCTGGAAGTCGCCGCTCATCTATGTGCTGCCCGGTACGCTGATCCCCCTCGTCGCGCTGATCCTGTTGTTGCTGCCGCGGGTGAAGGGCGCAGTCATCGGTCTCCTCTACGCCCTCAAGGTGACCCGCGCCGACGGCGCCCTGCACACCGCCGACCGGTACGACTGAGCGTGCCACCTGTAAGCGCACCGCCCGGCGGGACCCGCATGCGGGTGGGTCTGGTTCAGGCGCTGCGCCAAGTGGACTGGCTGGATCAACGAAGGGCGAAGGCCTACCGGAACATTCTGCTTGGCGTGAGCCTTGTCGACCTGCTGGCATGGGTCGGTCTGTCCCACGACGGTGTCGACCCGACCGGCAAGGTGCTCGGCACCGACTTCCTGAGCTTCTACGCAGCGTCCAGGCTCGTGCTCGCGGGAGATCCGGCCGGCGTCTATCGCATGGCGATTCATCGAGCGGCCGAAATCTCGGTGTTTGGCCACGACTTCGGCTACGCGGCCTTCTTTTATCCGCCGCTCTTCCTGCTGATTTGCGCGCCATTGACGCTCCTACCGTACTTTACCGCCCTGTTGGTCTGGCTGGGGGCGACCGGCGCGGCGTTCGTCGCCACCCTGAGCAGATGGTTCGACAAGCGGTTTGGCTGGAGCACCGTGGCGGCGTTTCCCGGGGTCCTGTTGAACATCGGCCATGGGCAGAACGCCTTCCTCTCGACCGCCCTGCTCGGCTCGGGCGCCTATTGGCTGGAGAATCGACCGATCCTGGCCGGCGTGGCCTTTGGCCTGCTCGCATTCAAGCCACACTTGGGTTTGCTCATTCCGCTGGCGTTGGTCTGCCGAGGGCGTTGGAAGACGACGGTCGTAGCGGGTGTCACCGTCATGGTGTTTGTCGGCGTGAGCGTCGCCGCCTTCGGCCCAGCGACCTGGCGCGCTTTCCTCGCCAGCTCCGCATCGGCGCGGGCCACGTTGGAGCTGGGTCTCGTCGATCCCGGAAAGATGGTGAGCGCCTTTGCCGCGGTCCGGGTTGTGGGCGGTTCCGGCGCCCTGGCATGGGCGGTCCAGGGTGTGGTGACACTCGCGGTCGGCGCAGCCATGGTTGTTGGCGTTCGCCGCACGTCGAGCGTGCGAGCGGAAGGAGCCCTGATCGTCCTGGCTTGCCTTCTCGGAACGCCGTTCCTCCTCGACTACGACCTCACCATCCTCGCGATCCCTCTGGCGTGGCTCGCCGGCGAAGGTTTGCGGAGTGGCTTTCGACCCTGGGAGAAGATTGCGCTGCTGCTCGCCTTCGTCCTGCCGGTCGTCGCACGAGGGCTGGCCATGGCGATCCACCTGCCTGTCGCGCCGGCTGTACTCCTGTTTTTGTTCGCTGTGTCGCTGCAGCGCGCCTTGGGTCCAACCTCAAGGGCGCCCCGCTCACCATGGATCGGCGAGGCGGAGCCGGTCTAGCGGCGCGGCGGGCGGCTAAAGCCCGATCTCGGCCCGCTGAGCACGGGTCAGCTTCGCCGCCACCAGGGTGTGGGCTGTGCGGAGCCAGTCGCGCGTCTCCTCAACGTCGAGCTCAGCGATGTCATCGAAATAGACCCACTTGGCGCGCGCCAGATAGGGGGCGGGCCGCGCGCGGCCGGTCTCCACCAGGGCCTCGAAGGCGATGTCGCTGACCTTCAGGGAGAGATGACCGCGCGAGCTGGTCACGGCGAACATGCGGCCGCCGACCTTGTAGACCTCGTCATCGCCCCACTGCACCGTCATAGTGACGCCGGTGAGGGCCCGGCAGGCGGCGTCGAGCTCGGTCGGGCTCATCCTCCGGCCGAAACTCCCACGCCGATCGGACAGACCACGCCCGTGCCGCCCACCCCGCAATAGCCGTCGGGATTCTTGGCGAGGTACTGTTGGTGATAGTCCTCGGCGAAGTAGAAGGGCCCGGCGGGCGCGACCTCCGTCGTGATGCGGCCGCGGCCGGCTGCGTCGAGGGCCCTCTGGTACGCTTCCAGCGAAGCACGGGCCGCGGCCTCCTGCGCCGGCGAGGACGTGAAGATCGCCGAGCGATACTGCGAGCCCATATCGTTGCCCTGGCGGTTCCCCTGCGTCGGGTCGTGGTTCTCCCAGAACAGCTTCAGGAGGGCGTCGTAGGCGACAGCCGCGGGATCGAACACAACGCGCACCGCTTCGGCATGCCCGGTGAGACCGGTGCACGTCTCCTGATAGGTCGGGTTGGGCGTCTGCCCCCCGATATAACCCACGGCCGTCACCCACACGCCTGGCGTCTGCCAGAACTTGCGCTCGACGCCCCAGAAGCAACCCATGGCGAAGTCGGCGATCTCCAGGCCTTCGGGATAGGGCCCCTTCAGCGGTCGGCCGTTGATGAAAGACGTCTCGGCGGTCGGGATGGGATCGGCGCGACCCGCCGGGGCGGAGCCGAACAGCCTGTCGATGACGGACATTGAGGCCTCCTCTCGCTTGCCGGCCACACATAGGGCCGCCGTCAGGCGCGCGCCAGTCGGCGTGGGTTGTGAGGCGCGGCCTCATGATATATTGCGCCCCTTCCGCCCGTGGGGCGCCCCTTGGCAGGGCCTCCGCACCCGGGGGTGAGGTGGCCGAGTGGTTGAAGGCGCACGCTTGGAAAGCGTGTTTACGGGAAACCGTAACGAGGGTTCGAATCCCTCTCTCACCGCCAGGCGTTAGGGCAACTCTGCTCCCTGTGGCGACAATCCGGACAACTCGCGGAAACTGCCCGAGTCCTAGCCGCCAATCTCTGACCAAGTCCCCTCAATTGGAGGGCGCATAGGCGTCCCAGCGGCGGCGTTCGGGCCCGCGTCTCCCGCATCCGCCGCGAGGTTCAGTTCCCACGCCGATGAGCTAAGGCAGGCGGCTTCGGGCCTTCGGCGGCTCTCACGCACCAGACTGCTTCACGGCCGCGGCGCGCGTGAAGACGATGGTGACGCGCATGCCTTCCCCGGGCGCAGATTCGACCGTCACACTCGCCAGGGCATTCTCGCGCAACGATTTGACGATGAGGGCGCCGAGCTTGCCACGCCCGGGCCATTCGACGCCCTCGGGGAGGCCGACGCCATCGTCGGCGACTGTCACCCGGCAACCGTAGTCGTCAACAAGGCTATGCAATGTGATCGTGCCGCCCTCTCGGCCCGGAAAGGCGTGTTTCAGGGCGTTGGTCAGCACCTCGTTCACGACCAGACCGGCGGGCATGGCGACGTTGATCGAGACGGGCCAGGTATCGACCTTGAGATCGAGTCGGATGCCTTCGACCGCGTGCGCGCTCATCACGGCGGAGGCGATCTGGCTGAGGTAGACGCCGAGATCGACTTCCTCGCTGTGGCCCTCTTCCGACAGCGCGCGATAGAGCAGCGCCAGCGACTCCACACGCCCGGCGAGACGATCGAACCGCTCGCCTTCGGTGTCATCGGCGACGTTGCGGGCTTCGAGGCGGATCAGCGCGGTGACCATCTGTAGGTTGTTCTTCACACGATGCTGAAGCTCCCGCAGCAAAGTGTCCTTGTCGCTGATGCGCTGCTCCAGCGCCTCGCGGTCCTCATTGGATCGCGTCCCGATCGCGATCAATGCGACCAGCCGGAAGACGGCTTTGCCTGCATCGTTTTCGATGATGTTGGACCAGGCGTCGACAAAGTTCGGTTCAGCCCCGTCGCATTCGATGGCGAAGGGCCCGATGAAATCGCTGCCCTCGACGATCGCTTCTCCAAGCGGGAGGTGGTCGCCTTCGCTGTGACGGCGGCCCAGCAATATGCTCCAGGGCTGGCCGACGATGTCCTGGCTCGACCGGCCCGACAGTCGCTCGAACTCGAGGTTGGAATAAACGATGCGCTCGGGCGACTTCAGCTCGGATACGGCAATGGCGACTGGCACCTGGTCGAGGAACAGCTTGAACTTATCGCTCTCGAGCGCTTCCGCCAGATCCGGACTGTCGAGCAATTGTTCGACCTGATCCGTTTGCCGCTCTTTGTCGGTCCGCGTCGGTTCCGCCATATGTGTTCCGCAGTCCGCCAGCGCCGCGTTCGTGGTAGCAGAGGCGGGCCGGCGCGGCCATAAGCGCCGTTCCCAGCCGACTAGACTGGTTCTAGCGACGGAGACTTCGCAGACGGGACATCATCACAAGCGTGCCAGGTTATCGCTTCGGGAGTTGGGTTGGGATCCTCCCGTTTGGCGCTGAGCGTGAACCGGAATTACAGCCACACCGCATGGCCGATCATCTCCGGCGAAAACCGGTGGCGCCTGAACGATATGGGATTCATAGTCTCCCGGCGACCAGGGCCCTCCCAGCTCGCCAGATCGCAGACAATTTCGCCTTGGGCTGTCAGCGCCGCTAGCCGAAGTAGCTGATTTGTCTCTGTATTCAAAAGAGGATTCCTTGCCGGCGTTCGAGAAGAAAACACTGAATCCCGGGTCATGATCACTATTGAAACCTTCGTGCCCGTTCTTGATTTGGGGGGCACTTTTGTTTTCGCGATCAGCGGGGCGGTTGCGGCGGTCAATCGCCGGCTCGACATTTTTGGCATCGTCGTTCTGTCGTTCGTCGCCGGAAATTTTGGCGGAATTGGCCGCGATGTTCTGATCGGTGCGGTTCCACCGGCGGCCCTGACCGATGGTCGCTACTTGCTGGTTTCGGTCTTGGCCGGGGTCATCACTTTTTTCTTGTATGCTGGCGTCGACAAGCTCCGCACGCCGGTGCTTCTGTTCGACGCGGCGGGCCTGTCGTTCTTTGCCGTCGCCGGCGCGCAGAAGGCGATCGAGTTCGGATTGAGCCCGGTCATGTCAGCGCTTCTGGGCATGTTGACCGGCATCGGCGGCGGCATGACGCGCGACCTGCTGCTCACGGAAATTCCGCAGGTGCTGCGCTCCGATCTCTACGCCATTGCGGCGCTGGCCGGCGCATCGGTCGTCGTCTGCGGTGACCGGCTTGGCGTTCCCTATGGCGTTTCAGCCTTGGCGGGCGGGGCTTTGTGCTTTGGCCTTCGCTTCATGGCAATCAGACACGGTTGGCATTTGCCGGTCGCCCACCTCTCCGCTCAGCGGCGGGCTGAAGCTTCGTTGGATGACGAGACCGTTCGGTGAAGCCCCTCTACCGCTCCAAGTAGACAGCGGTGGCCATGCCGCCGGCGGTGCAGACGCCGGCGATCGCCTTCTTCGCCCCGCGCCTGCCGAGCTCCATCAGGGTCTGGCCGAGATAGCGGACGCCCGACATACCGTAGGGATGGCCGAGGGCGATGGCGCCGCCGTTGACGTTGGTGGTCTCCCAGGGCGTGTCGAGTTCCCGTTGGTTGTAGAGGGTGGTGACGGCGAAAGCCTCGTGAAGCTCCCACAGATCGATCTCGTTCATCGAAAGACCGTGTCGCTTCATCAGTCTACGGACGGCGGGGGCAATAGCGGTGCTCATTTCCTCGGGAGCCACGGCGCCCAGCTGCATCCCGCGGAAGCGCCCGAGAATTGGCAACCCGCGGCGGGCGGCGAGATCGGCGTCGATCAGCACCGCCGCCGCGGCGCCGTCGGAAAGCTGAGAAGCGTTGCCGGCCGTGGTCGTGCCGCCGGGATAGACCGGCTTGATCGCCAGCAGGGCTTCGAGGGTGGTCCCCGGCCGCGGACCCTCGTCGTGATCGAGAACGACGTCAGCCGTATGCGTCTCGCCGCTGGCCTTGTCGGTGACCTGCATGGTTGTGGCGAACGGGACGATCTCTTCTGCGAACTTGCCGGCCGCACGAGCCGACTCCACCCGCTTCTGGCTTTCGACCACGTAGTCATCGAGCGCCTCACGGGCGAAGCCGTACTTCTCGGCCACGAAATCGGCGGTCTGGTTCATGCTCCACCAGACGGCCGGCATCTTCTGCTGCAGCGGCTCATAGAAAAAGCCGTTGAAATTCAGATGACTCTGGGTGAGGCTGATGCTCTCCACGCCGGCGGCGACGACGATATCGGCCTCGCCGGTCATGATGCGATTGGCGGCGATCGACGCCGCCGTCAGGCCCGAGCCGCAATAGCGGTTGATGGTCACCCCAGGCACACCGTCGCCAAAGCCCGCCCACAGCGCCGAGGTCCGGGCGATGTTGTGGCCGGTGTAGCCTTCCGGCAGGCCGCAGCCCATGACCACGTCCTCGACCTCGCTGGCCTCGATCCCGGCCCGCTCGACCGCGTTGCGGAGCACATGGGCGGCCATGGGAATGCCGTGGGTGAGGTTCAGCGCCCCACGCGTAGCTTTCGCAATCCCTGTGCGGCAGTAGGCGACGACGGCGACCTCTTTCATCGGGATTTGCTCCAGCAGGGCCACGGCGGCCACCCTCAGGTTCGCAGCAAGCAGCCCACTTGTGAACGCCTTGGGCGGAGCCGCGATGAGTGCGATGCTGGTCGCCTCAAACGACCGGCGGCGCAAAGTCGGCGATCTGGGAGGCGCCATGACCGGTCTCGTCCTGCACGGCTACTGGCGCTCGTCGGCCGCATACCGTGTCCGTATCGGCCTCAATCTCAAGGGGATCGCCTGGACCCACGTGACCCATGACCTGCGGACGGACGCTCACCGTGCGCCCGACTATCTGGCGCTCGATCCGCAGGGCCTCGTTCCCACCCTGGAAACGCCGGACGGTGTCCTCACCCAAAGTCTAGCGATCCTCGAGTGGCTCGAGGATCGCTACCCAGGCCCACCGCTTCTGCCCGACACGCCCGGGGCGCGGGCGATCGTGCGCGCCATGGCGCAGATTGTCGCCGCCGACGTTCACCCGCTCAACAACCTGCGGGTGCTGGGTGTCTTGCGGCGCGACCTCGGGGCCAGCGAGGCGCAGGTGCAGGCCTGGATTCACAAGTGGATCGCCCAGGGCTTCGAAGCGCTGGAGGCTCTGATCGCGGCGCACGGCGGCCAGTTCTGCTTCGGCGACGCCGTGAGTGTGGCGGACTGCGCCCTTGTCCCACAGGTCTACAATGCCGAACGCTTTGGGACCGATCTCGCGCCCTACCCCAACCTCGTACGGGCGGCGCGCGCGGCGGCGGCGCTGCCGGCCTTTGCGGAGGCCCATCCGAGTCGCCAGCCCGACGCGGACCCAGCGTGACGCGCCGGCAGCCTTGTTTTGATTGGCCGGTCATCCGGATGCGGCGCTATGTTCCACGCCGGCAGCTGGAGACCCGCCATGAGCAAGATTGTCACCTGCCTCTGGTTCGACAAGGGCGAGGCGCACAAGGCGGCGGAATTCTACGCAGCCACGTTTCCTGACAGCCACCTCGGACACGTCAACCTTGCAGCGACCGACTTTCCGGGCGGCGCCCAAGGAACCGAGCTGACCGTGGAGTTCACGGTGCTCGGCCAGGCCTTCGTCGGCCTGAACGGAGGACCGAACCATACGCCCAACGAAGCGGTCAGTTTTCAGGTCCTTACCGACGACCAAGCCGAGACCGACCGCTATTGGCGGGCGATCGTCGATAACGGCGGAGCGGAAAACGTCTGCGGCTGGTGCCGGGACCGTTGGGGCTTTTCCTGGCAGATCGTGCCGCGAAGCTTGCTCGCCGCGATGAGCGATCCGGATCGCGCCGCCGCCAAGCGGGCGATGGAAGCGATGATGACCATGGTCAAGATCGACATCGCCAGGATCGAGGCGGCGCGAGCCGGCGCCGCGGCTGCCTGAGAGTTCTCCAAGCCGGGGCGCGATGGGGTAGACTGAGGGAAAACAGGGAGACGCCCATGTCCATCGAAACCGCCCCGACCGACGTCGCCGCCCCGAATACGGGCACGGATGACCTCCTGGCCGCGCTGGAGGCGGGGGTCCTCACCCTCACCCTCAACCGTCCCGAGGCGCGCAACGCCATGAGCGACGGCATGAACCAGGGCCTCGGTCGCATGCTGGCCTGGGCGGAGCTGGAGCCGACCGTGAAGTGCGTCGTGCTGACGGGCGCGGGCAAGGGCTTCTGCGCCGGCGGCGACGTCAAGGGCATGGCGGCGCGGGATGGCCGGACCCTGACCATCGACGCCGCCATCCATCGCCAGAGGGTAAATCAGCGCAATACCGCCGGCCGGCTCTTCGCTATGCCCAAGCCGACCCTCGCGTCTTTGCCCGGCGCCGCCGCCGGGGCCGGCTTTTCCCTGGCGCTGGCCTGCGACCTGCGCATCATGGCCAGTACGGCGATCCTCACCACCGCCTTCGCCCGCGTGGGCTTCTCAGGCGACTACGGGGGGACCTATTTCCTGACCCAGCTGGTCGGCGCAGCCAAGGCGCGGGAGCTCTACTACCTCTCCGAGCGGATCGGCGCCGAGGAGGCGTTGCGACTGGGCCTCGTCAACTGGGTGTGCGAGCCCGAGGCGCTGGAGGCGCGCACGCAGGAGATTGCCCGCCGCCTCGCCGCCGGCCCGACCGTCGCCTATCGCTACATGAAGGAGAACCTAAACCGGGCCATGGCCGGCGAACTCGACGAGTGCCTCGATCTTGAGGCGACCCATCACGTGCATTGCGCCGCGACGGAGGACCACCGCGAGGCGGCCAAGGCCTTCGTCGACAAGCGCGAACCCGTGTTCAAGGGGCGCTGAGTCCGATGAGCCTCCGACTTCGCCAGATCGCCCTGGTGGCCAAGGACCTCGACGCGGCCCACGCCGACATCTCGGCCCTCTTCGGCCTCGACTACGCCTACGACGATCCCGGCGTCGGCAAGTACGGCCTGGGCAACGCCGTGTTCCCGATCGGTATGACCTTCCTGGAGGTGGTTTCGCCCAAGACCCAAGGCACGACGGCCGGACGCTTGCTCGATAAGCGCGGCGGCGACGGCGGCTACATGGTCATCCTGCAGACCGACAAACTGGCCGAGGCGCGCGAGCGAGTGAGCGCGGCCGGCGCCCGGATCGTTGATCAGTTCGACGGGAACGGCGTCGCCTTCACCCACGTCCATCCGCGCGATGTTGGCGCGGCGATCTTGTCGATCGACTGGATGGAGCCGGCGGACCGCTGGGACTGGGGCGGCCCGCACTGGCGTGAGCACATGCGCACTGATCGCGTGTCGGGCATTGTCGGCGCGGAGCTGCAGGCCGAGGCGCCAGACCGGATGGCGGCGCGCTGGGCCGAGGTTCTAGGGCGCGGAGCCGAGCGGGAAGGCGAAATCTGGCGTATCGGCCTCGATGAGAGCGAAATCCGGTTCGTCGGGCCGCAGGATGAGCGCGGCGAGGGCCTGAGGGCGTTCGATATCAAGGCGGCCGACGCGCCGGCGATCCGGGCCGAAGCCGATCGGCGCGGGTTGCCGATCGCCGGCGGTGAGATCCTCGTCTGCGGGACCTACGTGCGCCTCGTCCCGGCCTGAGGGCGGCGCTCACCGTTATTTGTCCTGTCGCTCGGCGATCTGACCGTAGTTTGAGGAGGGCCAACAGCGTCTGCGCGGCCGCCTCGCCCCCTCCCGCCCTTCGGGCGTACTCCCCCCGCTTCGCAGCAGGAAATCCGCGGTGTCGATCCTCCCCCGTTTACGGGGGAGGGGGACCCCCGGAGGGGGTGGAGGGGGCCAGCCCGCGGATCACCGCAAATTACGGCAATCGTTCGTTCACGATTTCAAAGACCAGAAAGATTGCATTTTGTAATAGACGTTTCGCGACGTCAATTGAGAATCGGGGCGCGTTTCCGCGCCAGCCGCAATCCCAGGACGCCAGCCAGCGCCAGCATCGCCGCGGCCCCCACCCACAATCCCGGCGCGGCCTTGTCGCCGGTGGCGTGGATGAGCCAGGTGCAGATCAGCGGCGTGAACCCGCCGAACAGGGCCGTCGCCAGGCTGTAGGCGAGCGAGAAGGCCGAGGTGCGCGCCGCGGCCGGCATGATCTCGGTGAGATGGACGACCATGGCGCCGTTGTAGGTCGCATAGAGCGCCGCCAGCCACAGCTCGGCGGCCAGCAGCCGTCCGAACGAAGGCGCCGCCGCCAGCCAATGCAGGACCGGATAGGCGGTGAAGAGCAGCGCGAGCGCGGCGGCGACCAGGATCGGCCGCCGTCCGATCCGGTCCGACAGGGCCCCGGCCGCAGGCAAAAGCGCGAAGTTGAGCAGGCCGACGCACAGGGTCGCGCCGAAGGCCTTGCGCGTCGAAAGATGCAGGACCTCCGTCCCATAGGTCGGGGTGTAGGCGGTGACGAGGTAGAAGGTGACCGTGGTCAGGGTCACCATCATCGCGCCCAGGCCAATCACCGGCGCGTTGGCGCCGACCGAAGCCAAGATCTGCGCGAAGCTCGGCCGCTCGGTCCGCTGCGCGAACGCCGGCGTCTCCTGGAGCTGGCTGCCGATCAGAAACAGGAAGGGAATCAGGGCGCACCCGAGGATGAACGGGATGCGCCAGCCCCAGGCCGCCATCGCCGCCGCATCGAGCCGGCCGGCAAGGGTGACGCCGATCAGCGCGGCAAAAACGACGGCGACCTGCTGGCTCGCCGATTGCCACGACACCCAGAACCCCTTCGATCGGGGGCCGGCCATTTCGGCCAGATAGACCGAAACGCCACCCAGCTCGACACCGGCCGAAAGGCCCTGGACCAGGCGTCCGATGACCACGGCGAGTGGGGCGGCCAGACCGATACGGGCGTAGCCCGGTGTGGCGGCGATGGTCGCCGTGCCCACCGCCATCAGGCCGAGCGTGACCATCAAGCCCGTGCGGCGGCCAATGCGGTCGATCAACGCGCCCAGAACCACCGCGCCGACCGGCCGCATGAGAAAGCCGGCGCCGAAGGCGGCGAAGGTCGCCAGAGTCGAGGCGTAAGGATCGGCGGCCGGGAAATAAGCCTTGGCGATGGCCTGGGCGTAGTAGCCGTAGACCATGAAGTCATACATCTCCAGGAAGTTGCCGCTGGAGACGATGAGGGCCGAGACAGCCGGGCTTCGCCGGGCCGGGCTGGCTGAGACGGTTCCCATCAGGCTCGCCCGGGGATGATCGGCAGGACCACGTGCGACGGCCGGGTGGGATCGGCGAAGACCGTATTGCGGGCGATACGCCGCACGAGACCGGTTCCCTCCGGGGCGCCGGTGTTGGGATTGACGTCGAAGCGCGGGAAGTTGCTGGACGAAACGTCGAGACGAATCCGATGGCCACGCTTGAAGAGGTTGGCGGTCGGAAAGGCTTCGAGGGTGATGCGATAGACCTGTCCAGGCGTCATCTGGCTCGGATCGCTCCACGAGTCGCGATAGCGGCAGCGCAGGATCGCGTCGGTCAGATTCAGGGCGTAGCCATCGGGGTAGTCGTCGCAGGGCGGATAGAGGTCGACAAGCTTTAACGTGAAGTCGGTGTCCGGCGCGTCCGAAGCGATCCAGAGGTGGGCGACGACGGCGCCCGTAACCTCGGTATCGGCCTCCAGCGGCGGGGTCTGAAACACCAGGAGGTCCGGCCGGGCCTCCAGCGGCAAAAACGGTGGCCGCGCGCCATAGACGCTCGTTCCCGTGCGCTGATCGAAGCCGCCCGCGTACATCAACGGCTCGCCAGAGGTGACGGCCCCGCCGATGGTCGGCACAGGATTGTTGGGGTCGAAATCGAAGCTCAGCGGCGCTTCGCCCGCGTCAGGCATGGTCGGCGAAAGGAGGCCGGAGCCGTGCAGGTAAAACGGCGTCTCACGTCGGTCCGGAATGGGCCAAGCGGCCTCGGAACGCCATCGGCCGCCGTGATCCAGCCTACCCTCGGCGGTCTTGTGGCCCGTTCCCCCGCCCATGACGAAGAGGCGGACCGGCGGGGAGGATCGACCACTCGGCGCCGCCTTGAGCGTGCGCTCGAACCAGTCGAGGCGCGTGCGGAAGAAGTCCTGGCCCGCCAGGGCGTCGATGGTTGACGCTGGACCGAACTCGACGTCGCCGGCGTGGCTGGTCGAGCGCGCGCCATGCGTCCAGGGTCCCATGATGAGGCGCACGTCCGCGCGGCCTTGGCCGCTCAGGCCGACATAGTTGTCGACGGCGGTGCGCGAATAGGCGTCGTACCAGCCCGACATGTGGGTCTGCGCCACGTCGCCGAAGCGGTCGTAGTAGCCCGCTGCGTAGAGACCGACCCGCTTCCAGAAGTCGTCGAAGCGCCCATGCTCCCACTGTTCGTAGACATAGTCTTCGTAAGCGGGGAGCAGGCTCAGGGGCGTATGGCCCCGCTTCCAGGGCATGCTGGTGAACCAGGCCTTCAGGTCGATATCGCCGAGCGCGCGCTTCAACTTCGGATCCGCCTGGGCCTCCTTGCTCTCCAGTCCGAGGCTGTAGGCCCAGGTCACCTGCTTCAGCTCGAAGGCGCCGCCCTGGCGGATGCCGTCCTGGAAGGCGTTGGAGAAGCCGCCGCAGTCGACAAACATGGATTTCAGGATCGGGGGACGTAGACAGGCCAGCGCTACCTGGGTGTGGGCCGCGTAGGAGAGGCCCATGGTTCCGAGCCGTCCGTCGAACCAGGGCTGCGTGGCGAGCCAGGCGCAGGTGTCGAACCCATCGGCGCCCTCGTTCACGTATTTCTCGAACTCGCCTTCGGAATCATAGCGGCCGCGGCAGTCCTGGAAAATCACCACGAAGCCGTGGCTCACGTAGGTTTCGGCGATCTGGCGCTGGGTCTCGGGGGAACGGCTGGCAGCCGTGATGTTGCGGAAGCTGGTCAGGTTCCGACCATAGGGCGTGCGCTCCATGAGGGCCGGAAACCGGCCTTCGGCGGCCCGGCCGTCCCGCCCCGGACGATAGATGTCGGTGGCCAGATGCACGCCGTCGCGCATTCGTACGCGCACGTTGTTTTCGAGAACCGCCTCGTAAGGCTCGGGCGGAGCCGAACGCGCCGGCGCGGCGACAACGAGGCCGAGGGCGAGCCCCGCCTGGGCGAGCGTCCGTCGGCTCCAGGCGGCGGGTGAGGCGCCGCACTTTTGCGCATCGAATTCGCGACCGGACATGGGCCTGACCTCCAAACCTCACCTAGCCGATGGGCCGGGCGAATTGTAATGAGAAATGCGAGGGTTCGGCCGCGCGCGTGGCGACGGGCTGGCTCTGTCAAGTTCAGGTGAGGGTGGGATGTTCTCTGCGATTCTGATCGAAAAGACCGAGGCCGGTCAGAGCGCCCAGGTTGCTCGTCTGGAGGACTCGCAACTCCCAGAAGGCGACGTGACGGTGGCCGTCGACCACTCGACCCTCAACTACAAGGACGCGCTGGCCGTCACCGGCCGCTCGCCAGTGGTGCGCAAGTTTCCCATGGTCGCGGGAATCGACCTCGCGGGAACGGTGAGCGAGAGCGCCCACCCGGACTGGAAGTCCGGCGACAAGGTCGTCCTCAACGGCTGGGGTGTCGGCGAGACCCATTGGGGCGGCCTGGCGCAGAAGGCCCGGCTCAAGGGCGACTGGCTCATCCCGCTGCCCACCGCCTTCACCTCCCGTCAGGCCATGGCGTTGGGCACCGCCGGCTATACCGCCAGCCTTTGCGTCGAGGCGCTCATCAGGCAAGGCCTCGCGCCTGGCGGCGGCGAGGTGTTGGTGACCGGCGCCACCGGCGGGGTCGGTAGCGTTGCCGTCGCCCTGCTGACCAGGGCGGGATTCGATGTCGTCGCATCAACAGGCAAAGCCGGGGAAATCGACTATCTGACCGGCCTGGGCGCCAAGGCGGTGATCGATCGGTCCGAATTGTCGGCCGCTGGCCGGCCGCTCCAGAAGGAGCGCTGGGCCGGCGTGGTGGATAGTGTCGGCAGCCATACCTTGGCCAACGCCTGCGCCCAGACCCGCTACGGCGGCGCGGTCGCTGCCTGCGGCCTGGCCCAGGGCCTGGATTTCCCGGCCTCCGTCGCGCCGTTCATTCTGCGCGGCATCTCCCTCATCGGCATCGACAGCGTGATGGCCGCCCGAACCGCGCGCATAGCCGCCTGGGCGCGGCTCGCCCGCGATCTCGACGGCCCGACCCTCGACGTCATCGGCCGCGAAGTCACCCTGGCCGAGGCGATCGACGTCGCGTCGGACTTGCTCGACGGCAAAGTCCGTGGCCGTATCGTGGTCGACGTCAACCGCTAGATTTTGCAGGCGTCACCGAGTGTCTGCGTCGATACGGCGCAGAGCGTCCACGGCGGGTTCGCCGTATTGTCGATTCGGGCGGCTGTAGGCCCGGCGTTCCGTAAAGCTTTGAGCGTCTGGGACCTCCTGGGGGGCCGTTGTGAGCTCGACCGCAAGCTCGGTTGGCGTAGCCTTTGTCATCTTCGCCTCGGTGATTGCCGCCGTGCCGGCGCTGCGTCCGCTGGCGTGGCCGCTGGGGCTGGTGGATCGGCCGGGCGACCGTCGTCAGCATGAGCACGCCACACCGGCCATCGGCGGCTGGGCGATGCTGCTGGCCCTGGCCGTGGCCTATGTGCTCCTCGTCCGTCCGACACGCGATATGGCCGGTCTCGGCCTTGCGGCTCTTATCCTGGTGATCGCCGGCGCGCTCGACGACATCCATCGCCTGTCGTGGCGCTGGGTGCTGGGCGCCCAGGTGCTGGCCGGCGTGATCATGATCGAGCTGGGCGGGGTCAAAGTCCAACACCTGGGCGGGGTATTCGGCGTCTCCGACCTGAGGCTCGGCCCCTGGTCCGACGCCCTGACCCTGCTGGCTACAGTCGGAATCATCAACGCCATCAACATGATCGACGGGGTGGACGGCCTGGCCGGATCGGTGAGCCTCGCGGCGACGGCGATGCTGGCGGCTGTGGCGGCCTACGCCGGCAACGCCCTCCTGGCGCGTGACCTGGTGTTCGTCTCCGCCGCCCTGGCCGGCTTCCTCGTCTACAACCTTCGCACTCCGTGGAACCGTCGCGCCTCTATCTTCCTGGGCAACGCCGGCAGCCAGCTCCTGGGCCTGGTGATCGCCATCGCCGCCTTCCGCCTAACCCAGAACGGCCACCATCCGGTGGGCCCGCAGCTGGCTCCGTTTCTCGTCGCGCCGGCGTTGATCGACTGCCTGACACTGATCGTCCGGCGACTGCGCCTGCGCGCCTCACCCTTCCACGGCGACCGCAACCACCTGCATCACCTGATGCTGGACGCCGGTTTCAGCACCAGCGCGGTGGTGGCTCTCGTCGCGGGCGCGACCCTGGCGATCGGGGCTGCGGCGCTGCTGGCGATGAAGGCGCATACGCCTGCGGTGGCCTTTACCGCCGCATTCGTCGGGCTCTGGGGCGCCTATTTCCTGCTGACCCGCCGGCGCGAGCGCTCTGTGGCGGCCCTGGCCCGCCTCGCCAGCCGCCTGGAGCGACCGAAGGCGCCCACTTCGGCGCCGGAACCAATCGGGGCGCCGTCGACCGAGCCGGCGATCTAGGCCTAGCGGCCGGCGCTGGCCGCAGATGGGGCCGGCGGGGCGGAAGCCCGCCAGGCGAGACCGGCAAGCAAACACAGGATCACGGTGGCCGCCACGGCCCCGACCACGATCGACGCCCGACGCTCCACCTGGTTCGAATGAGCGCGCCGCTCCCTGGCGTCGCGCTTGGCCGAGACCTGAGGTCGGTCGTGCGGGCGATCCGCCTTGTCCCACTCCACCACCTCTGCGCCCGCGGTCTTGAAGAACCGCTGCGAGCCGCCTTCGAGCCGAACCGCGGTCAGGGCGCCGCTGGCCCAGGCCTCGGTGTCCACCCCGATCCGCCAGCGTCCGCTGACCGGTCGACTCCGGGGCGTGTGGCCATGGACGACCACCTTTCCGTGCAGCGGCGCCTCGTCGTTGTAGTAGCGGAACCAGAGCAGGTCGGTGTCTGACTGCTCCGCCAGCAGCTTGTCGGGGCGCAGCCCGGCATGAACGAACACGTAGTCGCCACGCTCGGCGAGAAGCTTTGTCCCTCGCAGAAAAGCGATGTGGGTCTCCGGCAAGGCGGCGCGCGCCGCGGCGGCCAGACGCGCTGGATCGGCCGACTCCGCCGCCCCGATGGCGACGCCGTAGGAGGCGAGGGTCTCGGCGCCGCCGAATTCGATCCAACTGGTGCTTTCGGCCCGGCCGTCGATCAGGTCGAGCAGGAACTGTTCGTGGTTGCCGCGCAGGAACACCGCTTCGAAGGCACTATCCTCGGCGAGGCTGATCAGGCGATCGATCACCTGCCGGGAAGCCGGGCCGCGATCGATGTAGTCGCCCAGGAAGATCGCGGTGGTCGCCTTGCCGTGACCGGCCTCGCGCCCGATCTCGCCAATCAGAGTGTCGAGCAGGTCGACACGGCCGTGCACGTCGCCCACGGCGAACAGGATTTGATCATCGGGCGCCGTGGCCATGTGGGGCGCCATGGGGGAAAGCGGACGCTTCAAAAACCTTACTACCCTGCCTTGAACGCGAGCGACGCCGGGCCTCGCCCGGCCGCCGCAGGATACGCCTCAGGGGCTGACAGGCGCGGAATTGCCGTGACTTCCGCCGACGCCCACCGCCACACCGGCGCCGACCGCGCCCAAGAGCAGGAACTCCGGCAGCAAGCCATAGCCGCCAAAACCGGCGCCCTTAGCGCACTTGCGCATAAACGCCCCGCGATCCTGGTCGCCGGTCGAATTCGCGGCCACCATCTCGTCCCACTTGGCGTTGCAGGACATGCACTTGTCGACGAACAAGCCCTCGGTTTCGCCGTGCGTGGCGCCCGCGGACACGACGCGCGCCCACTTGGCCTCGCAAAAGGCGCGTGAGCCATCCTCCGGCGCAGGCTGCGCGACGGCGAGCGTCTGCACGCTCAAAGTCGACGCGGCGAATGCGGCTGCGAGCAGAAATCTGCGCATAGGAGCGCCCCCTGGTTGAAACGCTTCAAATCCATGAATGGAAAAGCTTACTGGCGCGATACTTCCGACGCTTGCGACATCATGCGGCGCCCGGTCGAGCGCGACAAGAGCCTCGGGGCGGGGCAAGATGACGCGGTTGCGGGGGTGCGGTGAGGATCCAGACCGACACGCCTATGGCGCGGCATGCGCCGCTCGACCTCGTGCGAATGGCGCGGGGGCTCCTGGCGTTAGGCAAGGAGGCGCCGGCCCGCGACCTCGCGCGGCGCGCGCTCGCCGCCGCCCCCGAAGACCCCCACGTGCGGACCCTGGCCGCCGAGGTGCTGAGCCGTGGCGTCCCACCCTGGCACTTCAGCATCATCCACGACGAAGCTCGCAACGCCGCCTATGACGCCGCCTTGCGGCGGGCGGTCAATCCGGACATGACGGTCCTGGAGATTGGCGCCGGCAGCGGAATCCTGTCGATGATGGCGGCCCGGGCCGGAGCGCGCCGGGTGATCGCCTGCGAAGCCAACGCGGCCCTCGCCGAGGTCGCCCGCGAAAACGTCGCCCGTAACGGCTACGCCGACCGCGTCGAGGTGATCGCCAAGCTGTCCACGGACCTCGACGTTGCGGCCGATCTGGGCGGCCGCGCCGACCTGCTGGTTTCCGAGATCATCTCCAACATCATTGTCGGCCAGCAGGTGTTTCCGGTGATGGCCCATGCAGCCGCCGAACTGCTCACACCGGATGCCCCCATGATCCCGGCCGGAGCGTCGGCGCGCGTGGCCCTGGCCCGCGCCCCCAAACTTAGACCGCGGCAGGAGATCGTCGCCGCCGGCTTCGACCTGTCGGCCCTGGGCCGTCTGGCGAAGGCCCAGCTGCCGTTCCCCGTCGGCGACAAAGATCTCATCCTGGCTGGACCGGCCGCCGACCTCTTCGCTTTCGATTTCCGCACCGCGCCTACGGCGGGCGAGGCCTCGATCGTTCTGGAGGCGGAGGACCCGGCCAACTGCGTCGCTCAATGGCTGGAGCTGCGTATGGATTCGGCGGGTCGCTACGAAAATCGCCCGGCGCCCGGCGCCAAATCGTGCTGGTCGGTCATCGTCTGGCCTCTGGGGGCAGAGATGGGTCCGGGCGACCGCCTCACCGTCCGCGGCGCCTACGAGGCCGACGCCCTGCAGATTTGGGCGGAGCAACCGTAGGTGGTCGAGGAGACTTCATCTCGTGTGGACCGCGACCTGGCCTTCGTCATCGCCTGCGCCGCCCCGCCGTCGCGCATCGATCGCCGTCGGCAGGCGGAACTCGCCCGCTCGGCAGACTGGAGCCGAGTCGAGGCCCTTGCCACGCGTCACCTGGTCCGCCCGCTGCTGCTGCGCCGCGCCGCGCCGCTCGCGCCCAAGCCGATCCGCGAGCGCTGGGTTGCGGAGCTGCGCGAGATCGGACTGCGCACCCTCGGTCTGACCTCGGCTCTGATTACCGTCACCCGCCGCCTGGAGGAAGCCGGCGTCCCGACCTTGCCGCACAAGGGTCCCGTGCTCGCCCTGGCGGCGTATGGCGAACTCGGCCTGCGCGAGTGCGCCGATCTCGACGTGCTCGTGCCGGGCGATAAGCTCGCCGACGCGCTGCAGGCGCTGGCGCTCGCCGGTTATGAGCGCGATGCGGATCTCGCCTGGCTTTCGGCCGACGCCCTGCGCCGCTGGACCGGCGAGGTGGGCTGCCGGTCGCCCCAGGGCCTCACAGTCGATCTGCACTGGCGGTTCACCCCGCCGCACTACCCGCTGCAGCTCGATCCGAAATGGCTCTGGCCGCACGTCCGGCCCCTGCGCCTGGCCGGCGCCGAGCTGCCGGCGCTGGGTCCGGAGGCGCACTTCCTGGTCCTGGCGGTGCACGGCGCCAAGCACGCCTGGTCGGGACTGGGCTGGGTCACCGATCTCGCCTGGCTGATCGAAGCTGGATTCGACTGGCCGGCGGCCGAGGCCCTGGCCAGCGAGGCCGGCTGCCTGCGGGTGTTCCGCCTCGCCGCAGCCCTCGCCCACCAGGTCTTCGGCACGCCCATTCCCGTTGGCGTCGCCCAGGCGGTCGCCGCAGATCGTCGGCTTGTCGCCCTAGCGGCGCGGGTTCAGTCGCGCTGGGGACAGTCGCCCGCGACTCCGATCGGTTCGGGCGAACTGCTGAGCTTCGTCGCCGCCCTCGACCCCCGACCGCTCGTGCTGGCCCGTCACCTCTGGGGCCTGGCGCTCGATCCGACCGAGGGCGACTGGCGGAGCCGCCGCCTCCCCGAAGACCGATTCTCGCTCTACGCGCCGGGTCGCCTTGGCCGATTCCTGGCCCGCCCTTTCGCCCGTGGCTGAGACGCTGCGACAATCCACCGCCGCACCCGTGCGTGGCGAAATCGACCGCCCGTGATAGGGCGGCCGCAAAGGGATTTCGCGAGCGTGTTCCACTACGGGGTCTACGGGGTCGAATTGGTCAGCGAGTTCGTGCTGGCTCTGCCCCCCTGTACCGATACGCCGCTGGCGCGGATCGAGCTGCGCTATGCCGATCAGGCCGCCTTCGCCGCCCCGGCGGCGGACGCGAAGCCCTCACCTGACAGCGCCTGGTTCGCGTCAGCCGATCTCGAGGACGGGTCGATCTATGTGCGTTGGGAGGGCTTGGGCGAGTTTATCGCCGCCGCCGATGGCCGGTCGGTGCTCTGCGCCAAGACGCCTGCCGCCCATGACGAATCGTTCCACGTCTATCTTCTCGGTCAGGCCCTGTCCTATGCGCTGGTCAAGTCGGGCTTCGAGCCAATTCACGCGACGGTGCTGGTTCACGAAGCCCGCGCCGTGGCCCTGCTCGGTGACAGCGGATATGGCAAGAGCACCCTGGCGGCCGGCATGCTGGCGGCGGGCGCCCGGCTGCTGACCGACGATCTGCTGCTGGTCCGGCCCGAGGGCGCGGGTTACTTCGCCCATCCCGGGCCGGCCAGGATCAAACTTCTGCCGGACTCGGCGGCTCGGTTTCTGCCCGAGGCGGCGACGGGCGTACCGATGAACCCGATCACGCATAAGATGATCATTCCCCTGGCCGCAGATCGCACCGAACGCCGGCCGACGCCGCTCGCCGGCATCTACACTCTGCCCTCGCCGATAGAAACGAACCGTCAGGAACGGATCCGCTTCGACGCGCTCGCGCCGCGCGAGGCCTTCGTGGCTCTGGTGGCCAACACCTTCAACTGGCGGGTCACCGATCCTGGCCGCATGGGTCGACAGCACGCTCAGACGGCCGCGCTCTCACGCGCCGTGCCGGTGGCCGCGATCAGCTATCCGCGCGGGATCGACCGCGTCGAAGCCTTGGCCGAGGCGATCCTCGCCCATGCGGGGACGGCGGCGCGGGCGGCGTGAGCGGCCTGTTCGGCATCGTCCATCTTGACGGCCGGCCGGCCGACGAGACCCTGCTGGCGAGACTCACCGCGCGCATGGACGTCCGCGGACCCGACGCCCGCGGCGTAAGGGTCAGCGGCTCCGCCGGATTCGGCCACACCCTGCTGCGGACGACAACCGAGTCGGCCGGCGAGGCCCAGCCCATCGCCCTCGACGGCGGCTCGCTGCTCGTCGCCGACGCGCGGATCGACGCCCGCGGCGAGTTGGCCGAGGCTTTGCGGGCGGCGGGCCACGCCGCCCGCCTCGACCGGCCGGATGTGGAGCTGATCCTCGCCGCCTGGCGCGCTTGGGGCGAGGATTGCGTCACGCGTCTGATCGGCGATTTCGCGTTTGCGGTGTGGGACGGGCGGCGTCTTTTCCTGGCCCGCGACCAGATGGGCGTGAAGCCGCTCTACTTCGCCGAAATCGGCCGCACGGTCGTCTTCGGTAACACGCCCGCCTGCCTGCGCGCTTACCCGGGGTTTCCAGCCGACCTCGATGAGCGCGCCCTGGCCGAATACCTGCTCTACGGGACGCGCCAGGACGAGACCGCCACGGCCTTCGCCGGCCTGAAGCGCGTCCCCCCGGCCCATACGCGTGTCTGGACCGCCGAAGGCGCCGTCCAGCGCCGCTACTGGAGCCTGCCGATCGAGGAGCCTGTCTATCGCCGCCGCGCCCAGGACTATCTCGACGAATTCTCGAGCCTGCTCACCACCGCAGTGGCCGACCGCCTGCGCGTCCCGCGCGCCAGCCTGCTGATGAGCGGCGGCCTCGATTCCACCACCCTGGCCATGGAGCTCTGCGACCAGCTCGGCCAAGACGGGGCGGACAATGTGGCCGCCTTCACCACGATCTGCGGACCCGACGACGAAGAGGGGCGATACGCCGGGCTGGTCGCCGAGCGTCCGGGCCTTAGCTTGCGCCTCATCGAGCGCGACCGGGCAGTGCGCGAGGCGCCGCTCGGCGTCCGCGACGATCCCGGCGCCGGCCCGGAGAGCTTCGCACTCGAATCATCCCCTGCCCGAACGCAGCACGCTGAGATGGCCGCGTTCTCGCGGGTGGCCATCTTTGGCGAGGGACCGGACAACGCCCTCGAATACGAGTGGCGGGCGCACCTGGCTTTTCTCGCACGTCAGGGCCGCTGGCTGCGCGCGGCGCGGGACCTGGCCTTGGACCGGATGGCTGACGCCCGCCTGCCGGCTCTGAGCGCCCTGCGTCATCGCGTCACCGGCGGGCACGCGACGGCTGAGCGCGAAGCGATTCCGCCCTCGATCCTCAATCCGGAAACCGCGGCGCGCTTAGGACTCGACCTACGCCGCTGGCCGGCCGCGCCGCTCCAGCAGAGCCATCCCTCGCGGCCTCAGGCGTGGAACAGTCTGCAGATCACACTTTGGAGACACCTGTTCGAGCGGTTCGATCCGGCGACGACCGGCGCGGCGCTCGAGTTCCGTCACCCGTTCGTGGACCTGCGGATGCTACGCTTCTTTCTCGCTGTCCCACCGCTGCCCTGGGCGCGGCGCAAGCTGCTGATCCGGCGGGCCATGGTCGGACGCCTTCCGGCCGCCGTGCTGGAGCGCGATAAGACGCCGCTGGCCCGCCGTTTCTCGGCGCTGGACCTGTCCGCCCTGCCCACCATCACCCTGGAGCCTGAAGCACGCGGGCTCGTGCGCGAGGATTGGCCAGCCGCCGACCCCGGCGCCGTGGTTCGCGCGCGCACGCTGAACCGCTGGCTCCGACTCGTAAGGTCCGCTCCCGCCTCGGATTCCGACGCCGCGACATGATGCCGCGAGCGCTGCCCTGCGCTTGCGTCCAACACAGCCCACGATTAACCTCATGGCGCGCTGTCGAGGGGTACGCGAAGGCACATGGAACATTCGTCGGAACCGCAAGGCGGCCAACGCGTCTACCGCAAGCCCGAGCTCAAGGTGCTCGGCTACCTCGCCACGCTCACCAGGCACACCGGCAATACGGGGAGCCATGACGGCGCATACGACCCCTACCCCCCGTATACTGAACTTCGCACCCACTAACTTCCACTAGCGAGCGCCGCGACAGGCGCGCTCATCCGACCAGCGCGTGCTTTTCCATGTCGGACACGAGGTCGAGCAGATCGCCGGCGCAGCGGCCCTCATCCACCCCGTATTCCGCCGCCACGGTGCGGGCGACCGTCCTCAGATCCGCGCCTTCCGACAGCAGGCTCCAGATGCGGGCTCCGATCGCGTCGAGGCCGAAATAGACCCCGCTGCCCAGGTGCAACAGCACCGCCTCGCCGTCCAGATCCTGGAACAGAACCTCGGGATTTATCCGCACCGGCGTGTCGAGCGTCACGGCAGAATCGCTCATGCTCCGGCCGCGCCGGGCAGGGTGACGATCGGAGCGTAACGGCCCTCGGCCGCGCCGATCAGGGTCTCGCCGCCGCATTCCAGCCAGGCGTGGGATTCGAACTCGCGCCCGGCGCCGCCGGCGACGCCGACCACAACTTGGGAGGCGTAACCGGCCCGCGCCAGCAGGCGGCGCAACGCCAGCGCGCGGGTCAGGCAGCTCGCGCCCGGAATTCTCCGGGCGACGGCTTCCACGGCCCAGGCCAGCCGCCCGGGCCGCACACGGGCGAGGATGGGAGAAAGCTTCTCCGGCCGCTCGGCCGCCGCCTCGCGGAACGGCCGGCGCCATAGCGCCAGCCGCGCGGCGATCACCAGCGTCAGGGCGTGACGGAGAGCCACCCGCTCGTCGGGCGTCGCACGCAGGAAGATCAGGATTTCCTTCAAGTGGCCTCCGCGATCGACATAGACGACGGCTGCGGGCGAATCCATGCGGCTCGCCGTCCCTGCGACCCATTGCCGCCGCCGGCTTTGCCTGCGGCCGCGAACCGTGCAGGGTCGAGGCCATGCGGGCGAGCCGATGACGATCAACGAAGACGCCGAGGACGAGGCGCCGGGGCAGGACAGGTTCGTGCTGTGGGTCGGCGCGTTCCTGGCCGTGGCCTTGATCGCTGGCGGGGCTTCGGCGAGCCCGATCTCGGCCGGAATCGTGCGCGTGGCCGCCGCGCCGGTCTTGGCGCTGGGCGTTCGGCGGCTGATCCGCAACGGCTGGCCCTCAGGCGCGCTTTGGCCGCTGATCCTCGCGGCGCTGGCCGCCCTGGTGGTCGCCGCCCAGCTGATTCCCCTGCCCCCGACCTTGTGGACCTCGCTGCCGGGCCGCGACCTCTACGCCCGCACCTACGCCGCCGCCGGCCTGCCGCCGCCCTGGCTGTCGATCAACCTGACCCCCACGGAGGGTTGGAACGCGCTGCTGGGCCTGGTCCCACCCGCGGCCATGCTGGCCGCCATGCCGACCTTGGAGGCGGCCGATCGTCGGCGCCTCGCGTTCCTGGTTCTCGCGGTCGGCCTGGTGGGTGCGATCCTCGGCATGGCCCAGGTGGCCGGCGGCGAGGCGAGCCGCTTGCGTCCGTGGGCGATCACCAACCGCGGTTCGGCGGTCGGATTCTTCGCCAACCGCAATCATCAGGCCGTGTTCCTCGCCGCCACCTTGCCGCTGGCCGGATATCTGGCGATGCGCCGAGCCGGTCGCGGCGGCGGGCGCGGGGCCTTCTGGCTGAGCGCCGCGGCGGCCTACACCCTGGTCGTCGCGGTCGGGGCGGCGGCGTCCGGCTCGCGCGCCGGGCTCGTGCTGGGTGCGCTCGGGGCGGCCGGCGCCCTGGTGGTCGCGGCCCGGGCCCGGGTGCGGCGGCCGGGGCCGGCCTGGCGCGCGGCCGCCCTGGCCTGGCCGGCGCTGCTGGTTCTCCTCGTCGCCGGCGTCGCCCTTTTGTCGCTGGATCCGACGGTGGCGCGGCAGCTGCAAGCGCAGCTCGGCGGCGATTTGCGCTTTTCGCTGACCCCGACCACCTTCGCCGCCGGCGCGCGGTTCGCTCCATTTGGGGCCGGGGCGGGTTCCTTTGCCGCCGTCTATCCGATGTTCGAACCCCTCGTCGACATGGGGCCGGCCTTCGTCAACCACGCGCACGACGATCTCGCCGAGGTCTGGCTGGAGGCGGGCGTTCCGGGAGTCGCGCTCATCGCCGCCCTGGCCGTCTGGTGGGTCTGGGCGAGCGTGGCGGCCATGTCCGACCGCCGACGCGTGGGCGCGGCCCTGGCCCTGGCCGGGTCGATGACGGCCGGCGTGTTGATGGCCCACTCCCTGGTCGACTATCCCCTGCGAACCCCGGCCCTGGCGACCCTCTTCGCCTTCGCCATCGGCCTCGTCGCCCGATCGCCGGGCGCCGAGAGGGGCGGACCGGGGCGCGGCATTATGCGCGTTGGTCTGTCCCGGCCCATGGGTTAAGTCCCGCACACCTTCGGGGACGGATCCTGGTCTTGTGCTGAATTGCTCGCTTCGTAGCGTGACGTTAGGCGCCGTAGCGGCGGCGCTCTTGGCCTGGGGCGCCCAGGCCGGACCGATCGTGCCCGTCTCGTCCCTGCCGCCGCCCGACTCGGCGACGTTCGCGAGCGGCCAGGACGAGGATTATCGGATCGGCGCCTACGATACGCTCGACATTTCGGTGTTCCAGGTCGACCTGCTGAGCCGCACCGTTCAGGTCGACGGGACCGGCCACATCCAGTTCCCGATGATCGGCGACATGCTCGTTGCCGGTCGGACCACGCGCCAGGTGGCCGATGAGCTCGCCGGCAAGCTCGACCAGAACTATGTGCGCTCGCCCCAGGTGACCGTGGTGGTCAAGGACTCGGCCAGCCAGAAGTTCACCGTCGAGGGGGCCGTGAAAAGTTCAGGCGTCTTTCCACTGCAGGGCCACATGACCCTTCTGCGCGCCATCGCCGTCGCCCAGGGCGTCGATGGCGAGACGGCCAAACAGAAAGACGTGGTCATCTTCCGCACCGTCGACCGCCAGCGGGTCGCCGGACTGGTCGACCTGGGCGCGGTGGGCAAGGGTAAGATCGACGATCCGCCGATCTTCGCCGGCGACGTGATCGTGGTGCCGACCTCGGCTTCCCGTCGGTTCTTCAAGGACCTGATCGCCGCAACGCCGATTCTGTTCTTCTTGCATCCCTGAGGGCCGGACGCCGACATGACCCCGCCCGAACCGCCCTTCGAATCCGACGTTCCGGACAACGCCGGCGCGACTCCGGCGACCGTCTCAGCCCTGCCCGTCAGACCGCGGCCTGCGTCCATCGCCACCACGCCGATCGAGACGGCCGCTGACTCTCGCGACCGCGCGGCAATGTCAGCCAACCTGCTGCACGTGTGGAACATCCTGGTCAAATGGCGCTGGCCGATCGCGGCGGTGAGCGTGCTGGGCCTGGCGGCCGGAGCCGTGGTCACGGTGACCACCACGCCGATCTACCGGGCCACCACCACCATCCAGATCGATATGGAGCCGGCCAAGGTCCAGACCAACCCGAACCAGCCCTACTTCGGCATGGACGATCCCGAGAAGTACTATCTCACGCAGTATGAGTTGCTGAAGAGCCGCTCGCTGGCCGAGCGCGTGGTCCAAAGCGAGGACCTGGCGGACGACCAGAGCTTCCTGCACCCGCAAGAGACCCGGCCGTTTTGGCGCAAGGCCGCGCCGGCCCCGCCGCCGTCCGGATACGCCACGCGCGCCAAGTCCGCCGCCGGCATGATTCAGGGCGGGCTGACCATCGATCCGGTGCGCGCCTCGCGCCTGGTCAAGATCAGCTACCAGAGTCCGGACCCGGGCATCGCGGCGCGGATCGCCAACGCCACGGCCGCCAGCTTCATCTCTTGGAACCTGGAGCGCCGCTACCAGGCCAGCGCCGAAGCCCGCAAATTCCTCGAAGATCGACTGGCCCAGACCCGCGCCGCCCTCGAGGCCTCGCAGAAGCGCGGCGAGGCCTACGCCCAGTCCAATCGCCTGATCACCGTCGGCGGAAGCACGTCGCCCGACCCCAGCAAATCCGGCCCCGAGACCGGCGAGTCCATCGACGCCGCCGATCTCTCGGCGATGGACGCGGCCCTGTCGAGCGCCACGGCCGCGCGCATCCAAGCTGAACAACAGTGGCGCGCCTCGCAATCCACCCCGGATGCGGCCCTGCCTGCGATCCTGACGGACGCTTCTTACCAAGCCGTACGCGCTCAGCGCGACGGGGCCCAAGCCGACTACCAGCAGAACCTGCGGCTCTATCGGCCGGGCTTCCCGGCCATGGTCGACGCCAAGGCCAAGATCGACACCCTGGACAAACAGCTGGCGGCCATCTCGGCATCGATCCGCGCCGGACTGCAGACCCAGTACCAAGTGGCGGTGCGCAACGAGCAGCAACTCCAGGGCGAGGTCGGCAAGCGCAAATCGGGCCTGCTCGCCTCCCAGGCCAAGCGGGTCGACCAAGGCTTCATCAACACCGACATCAGCACCAGCCAGACGCTCTACGACAGCATGCTGGCGTCCTACAAACAGATCGGCATCTCCGATGCGATCCAGGACAACAACATCTCGTTCGTCGACAAGGCTCAGACGCCGCATTCGCCGATCGAGCCCCAGCCCATGCACAATCTGGTGCTGTTCGGCTCCGTCGGCCTGGGGCTCGGCGTCCTGCTGGCCTTCCTGCTCGAGCAGTTCGACCTGTCGATCAAGGTGCCCGAGGACGCGGAGCGGGAGCTGGGCGTGCCGGTGCTGGCGACCATCCCGGTGCTGACCGCCAACACCTCGGCAGCCAAGGCCCTGGAAAACCCCAAGTCGCAGCTCTCGGAAGGCTACTATTCGGCCCGCGCGGCGCTGCAGCTCTCCACGCCCGAGGGCGTGCCGGCCACCCTGCTGGTGACCAGCTCGATGATGGGCGAGGGCAAGTCGACCAGCGCCCTGGCGCTGGCGAGCGGCTTCGGACGCCTGGGCATGCGCGTGTTGCTGATTGACGCCGACATGCGCAATCCGGTGCAGCACCGCCTGCTCGGGCGCGACAACGCCGCGGGCCTGTCCAACCTGCTGGCTGGCGGCCATGACGCGCGGCCGGCGTTTCAGCCCACCAGCTACCCGAACCTCACCTTCCTCTCGGCCGGTCGGCCGCCGCCCAATCCCTCCGAACTGCTGGCGGGGGACAAGATGCTCGCGTTCCTGGACTACGCACGCGAGCACTTCGACCTGATCGTGATCGACGCCCCACCGGTGATGGGCCTGGCCGACTCTCCTCAGCTGGCCAACATTGCCCACGGCGTGCTGATGGTGGTCGAAGCCAACGCCACCAAGCGCGACATCGCCAAGGGCGCCATTCGCCGTCTGCGCGCCACCAACGGCCGGATCGTCGGGGTGCTGTTCACCAAGTTCGATATCCGCAAGGCGGGCTACGCCTATGGCTACGCCTATAGCTACGGCTACGGCCGCGGCTACGGCTTTGAATACGGCCAGACCGCGCCGAAGCCCGGCCTCGTCGCCCGCCTGCTGCGCCTCGGTGCGCCCGGGCGACCCAAGGCCTGATGGCGCGAGCGGGCGCGGTCGCCCTCACGGCCGCCGCCGCGGTTCTGCTGGCGGGCGCCTGTGGCCTCCAGGCCTGGAGGACATGGTTGGGCCGCGTGAACCCGGCGGCGGCCCAGCGTCTGGGCGTCGCCACGCCGGAGGCGCTCTCGACCCTAGCCGCCCAGCAATTCGCCGACACCTCCGAGGCCGGCCACGACCGCGCGGCGAAGGCGGACGCCGGCGCCGCGCTCCTCGCTGCGCCGCTGGACGCCCCGGCTGTGCGCGTGCTGGCGCTGGAGGCAGAGGGCGACGGCGACACGGAGCGGGCCCAAACCCTGATGCGCCTGGCCGACCAGCGGTCCCGTCGCGACGCCGTGACCCAGATGTGGCTGTTCGCCGACGACCTGCCGCGCCGGAATTTCGCAGACGGCTTCCGCCATGCCGACGCCGCCCTGAGGCTCGACTGGCGTCTGGGGGACCTGCTGTTTCCGGCCATGATCTCGGCGGCGGCGGTCCCGGCGGCGGCCACGCCGCTGGCCTTGCGGCTGGAGACCGAGCCCGACTGGCGCCGCACGTTCCTCGCCGCTCTGGCTCAGCGCGGGCCCGACCCGGCCGCCGCCGCCCGCGTCTTCGCCGTTCTGGCGACCACGGACTCGCCGCCGACCGACGCCGAGAGTTCCGCTCTGATTGGACGCATGGTCGCAGCCGGCGACATCGCCGGGGCGCACGCGGCGTGGCTGCGCCTGCTGCCCACCGGGGCGCGCGCGCCCGGTGTCGGGGTCTATGACGGTGACTTTGCGCCCGTCCCCGGCGCGGCGCCGTTCAACTGGATCCTCCAGTCCGACGACGGCGCGATCGCCCAGGAAGGCCCGGCCGGCGACGACCGGCCGGCCCTCTACGTCCGCAGCCCGCCGGAGGCGACCCATACCCTGGCCAGCCAGATGTTGCTCCTGCCGCCGGGGCGTTGGCGGCTGACCGGCCGGGTTCGGGTCGAACCGGGTCAGGACGGCGATCTCTTCGCCTGGCGGATCGCCTGCGCGGGAGGCTCAGACCTCGGCGAGACGCGCGTCGGCGCTACGCCGACAGGATGGCGGACCTTCGCCGGCGAATTCGACGTCCCGGCCGGCTGCCCGGCGCAGTGGCTGCGCCTGTTCGGCCTGGCCCATGAGGGCTTCGAGCCCGGCGAGGCGACGTGGCGGGGCCTCGCTGTCCAGCCGATTCAGGGCGCCGCCGCCGCCAGGGCCGCGCGCCAGGCCGCCAACGCCGCCTGACGCGAGAAGGTCGTTTCGGAAGCGCGGCGGGCGGCCGCTCCCAGGCGCCTGACCAGGTCCGGATCGCCGGCCAGGGCGCGCACGGCCGCCGCGAAGCCCTCGGCGTCGCCCGGATCGCATTGCAGGCCGCAGCCGTGCGCGGCGACCAGACGCGCGATCTCACCATCGGCCGCCGCCACCGCCAGGATGGGCCGACCGGCCGCCAGGACGCCATAGGCCTTGCTGGGCACGATCAGGCCCTCGAGTTCCGGGCGCAGCGAAATCCAGTGAACGTCGGGCGCGCTCAGTGATTGCGAGAGGCTCGCGGCGTCCTGGTAGGGCTGGAAATGCAGGTTCGGCGGTCCGGCCGCGCGCAAGGCCTCCATCTGCTGGCCGCCACCGATCATCAGAAAGACGATGCGCGGGTCGTCCGCCAGGGCTCGGGCGGCGCCGAGCATGGCGACGTGCTCATGGGCGCGGCCGAGGTTGCCGGAATAGCCGACGACGAAGGCGTCCTGCAGACCCCAGGCGCGGCGCAGCGGATTGTCGGCGCGCGAGATCGGCGTCACGGCGCGTTCGTCGACCCAGTTGGCGATGATCCGCGTGCGGGCCGCCGGCACGGCGGTCAGCCGCCTGGCCATGGTCTCGCCGAGGACGACATTGATCCGCGCCTGGCGCAGGGACGCGTCGCGCAACACAGTCAGGAGTCCAATCGCCGGGCCGACGCCGACGCCCAGCGCCGCCGCGACCTCCGGATAGACATCCTGCAGCCAGTTCACCAGGCGGGCGCCCTTGAGCGCCGCGGCCCAGCCGGCAACGACGGAAATCAGCGGCGGGTCGGTCTTGGCCACGACCACGTCACCGCGCCGGACCGCCGCCAGCAAGGCGAAGGCCGCTGAGGCGTGGAAGGAGAGCAGATCGAACGCGCGCCCGGCCAGGCCGGCGCGGCCAAAACCCGTGGTCGCCACGCGCCTCACCTCGACGCCACGCACCCGCTCGCGGGCCGGCAAGCGGGCGGCAGGATCGTCGTAGCGCAGGCGACTGGCGATCACGACCACGCGCCGGCCCTTCGCCGCCAGATCGAAGGCCAGGTCGCTAAGGATCTGGCTGGTGGCCGAATGGTCGGGATAGAAGAATCGGTTGACGAAGATCACCGCCGGGTCGGGCGGCTGCGCGGCGCCGGTCATGCGGCTGTAAGACCATGGGCCGCAGACATGGGCTAGGGGTTTGTGGCGTCTGGCGAGCGAACGGCGATGGATGAAGCTCTGATGGCGGCTCCCAGCACGCCAGCGACGGCGCGCGTGATCCCGAGGCGTCTGTTGCTGTCGCCGACGATCGCCCTCGGCGCGTTGGCGTGCAGCCTCGTCGCCTTCGCCCCACGACTGTGGCTGATCGCCCGGCCCAACAGGATTTCGCTCGAATGGGACCGAGCCCACACGTTCCTGTTGCAGGCGGCCGACCCCTTTCGGTCCGACATCGAAATTGTCATGCGCTGGCGAATCCTGCCGGCGCTGGTCGCCCACGAGGCGGGGCTGAGAGGCGACGCCCCACTGGTTATTCCGTGGATCGGACTTGCCGCCTTCATGACCTATGTCGCGGTGGTTCTCGTCAGGCGTTCAGGCGACTGGCGGTTCGGCTTCGGCGGCGCACTGCTGGTGGCGACCACGTCGGCCGTCGTCTGTCCTGGGACGCTCCTGGGTTACAACGACGCCTGGGTGTGGCTCGGCCTGACTGTGCTCGCGGTCGAGGACTCTCTCATCCCACCCCTCGTCGCCTGCCTGATTTGCCCGTGGGTGGACGAGCGCTTCGTTGTCGGCGCGCCGCTGGCGTGGGTCGCTGGACGTCTCAGTCGCGGCCAGCCGCTGCTCTCGCGCGACCTTATTCCGCCGGCCTGCGCCCTGGTCGTCTATGGCCTGCTCAGGCTCGGTCTAAGCGCCGCCTTCCAAGTTCACACCGAGGGCGCGCATCTCCACCGCATGGCCTTTGGATGGCGCCAGAAGTTCCGCTTTGCGCCCATGGGCTGGTGGATGGGCCTGCGCGCGGCCTGGATTCCCCTTGGTCTCTATTTCGCCTGGACGCCACGCCCCAGAGTCGCCGGCGCTCTGTTCGCGGCGACCGCGCTCGCCACCATCGCCCTGACCGAGGACCAGAGCCGTTCGGCTGCGGTCGTCATTCCAGTCGTCGTCCTGGGCTTGCTGATGCTGCAGCATCGCTATCCGGACCGGGCGTCGAAGATGGCCCTGGCGATTGGCCTCCTGGGACTGGTCCTGCCCGCGGCGGTGGTCGAAGACTTTGGAATCATCCCTTACGAGAACCTGTTCGCAGAGCTGTTCAGGTTCTGGCGCGGGACAACTCCCGGATTTTGAGGCGGACCTCGGCGAAGTAGACGAACTTCAGGAAGGCGTAGGCGAGGCCGGCGCCGCCGTCGAGGAAGCCGCCGCGACCGACGTAGGCGGCCAGGAAATAGGCCGGCGCGAACCACCAGCTTGGCAGATTGCGGTATTTGAGTCGCTGGCGCGGCGTGAGCGCGGCCCAGGCCGCCGGATCGGCCGCCAGCGCCGCCCAGCGATGCGCCTCCCAGGTCGAATAGTCGTTGTGGCGGTCGATGTGCTTGGCGAGGCCGCGGAAGTCCTCGTGCTCCAGGGCCGGGCCGATCTCGCCCACGGGGGCGCCCAGAACCGGGTGCTCGTGCACCTCCATGTCGAGGCCGCTCCACCGGTCGTCGTCGATGCGTTCGAAAAGCCCGGCCCCGACGCGGATCAAGGCCAGCTTGCGCTGTGGCACGCCGTGACGAAGCACCCGGCCCATGAAGTGGTTGTGATAGTTCAGCCAGAAACCGGCGACGTCGGTCTTCGCCAAGGCGGTCGGCAGGGCGGCGACGAAGGCCGGCGTGAGGTGCTCGTCGGCGTCCAGGAACAGCACCCAGGGCGTGGCGAAAGCATGGGTCATGAGGACCCAGCTGCGCTTCTTGGGGAAGCCCCCTTGCCAATGAAAGTCCAGCACCTCCGCCCCGGCGCCGCGGGCGATGGCCACCGTTTCGTCCTGGCTGGCGGAATCGACCACCACGACAGGCACACCGGCGGGAATTGAAGCCAGGCAGGCGGGCAGGTTGCGCGCCTCGTTCCTGACCGGCACCACGATCGTGAGCGGCAGGCTCACGGCGTCTCCAGCGGCGGCCGTGGGCCGACCAGGCGGGCGGGATTGCCGACGACGATGGTCCAGGGCTCGACATCCCGCATGGCGACGGCGCGGGCGCCGACGATGGCGTGGTCGCCCACGCTGACGTCCGGCCCGATGAAGGCGTCGGCGCAGATCCAGGCCCCGTCGCCGATGCGAATCTCAGCCTTGATGAGCGGCAGGTCGGCCCGGCGGTGATCATGGGCGCCGGCGCAGAGGTGGGCGTGCTGGGAGACCGTGACGTCGGCGCCGAGCGCGATCGGACCCAGGTCATAGAGAACGGCCCGATCGCCCACGGCGCAGTTGTCGCCAACGGCGAGGTTCCAGGGCACGGCGATGCGAACGCTCGGATGAATCTGGACCCGGCGACCGATCCGGGCCCCGAAGGCGCGCAGCATGAGGTTACGCCATCCCCACAGCTGGCGCGGGCTCCACGCGAAGGCGAAGCCGAGACATTCCCAGAGCGCCCGGCCGGCAAGCTCGACCGCCGACCATTTCGGCGCCCGCCGGTTGGCGGCGATGTCGAGACCGCTCATGGCGCGCGGGTCATGGCGCCGGCGCGATGACGGGTCATCCACGCCCAGGCGGTCTCGATCATCGACTCCAGATCCGGCAGCTGAGGCGTCCAGCCCAGCGCCTCGGCGGCGAGACGCGCGTCGGCCACCAACACCGGCGGGTCGCCCGGCCGGCGTGGGGCGGGCCGAGCGCGAATCTCCCGGCCGGTCACGCGCCGAGCCGCCTCGATCACCGCCTTGACGCTGGCGCCGCGGCCGACGCCGAGATTGTAGGCGGCGAAATCGTTGGGCGCGGCCCGCTCGAGGGCCGCGACGTGGGCCGCGGCGAGGTCGCAAACATGGATGTAGTCGCGCACGCAGGCGCCGTCCGGCGTGGGGTAGTCGTCGCCGAAGATGTCGATGTGAGAACGCAGGCCGGCGGCGGCCTCGAGCACCAGCGGCAGCAAATGGGTCTCGGGATCGTGCTCCTCGCCAAGCTCGCCGTCCGGATCGGCGCCGGCGGCGTTGAAATAGCGCAGGGCCGTTACAGACAGGCCGAACGCCCGCGAGGCGTCGCGCAGGATCTCCTCGGCCATCAGCTTGGAGCGGCCGTAGGGATTGACCGGCTGTTGCGGCGCGGTCTCGGCGATCGGGGTGACGGCCGGTTCGCCGTAGGTGGCGCAGGTGCTGGAAAAGACGAAACGGCCGACGCTGGCCGTCCGCATGGCCTCGATGAGGCTCAGCGTGCCGCCGACATTGACCCGGTAGTAGAGGTCCGGCTGCTCGACCGACTCACCAACATAGGCCAGGGCGGCGAAGTGCATGACCGCGTCCGGCCTGTGGGCCCGCATGACCGCGGCGAGACGCGCCTGGTCGAGGAGATCGCCATGCTCGAAGGGGCCCCACCGAACAGCCCAGCGGTGGCCGGTGCGCAGGCTATCATAGGCGATCGGCGTGTGGCCGGCCGCCGCCAGGGCCTTGCAGGCATGGCTGCCGATGTAGCCGGCGCCGCCGGTGACCAGGACCCTCAAATTCCCCCTCCATCAGGTGGCGTCGCCGAGACTACCCGCGTTCGCGCGCAGGTAGAACGTGGCTCGCCGCCATGCACGCTCTAATCCAACCGGACAAACCGCGGCGGTGCGCCGCCATGGATCGCCCAGGCGTAGGCTTCCAGCATGTCCGCGGCGACCTGGCTCCAGGCGAAGTCGCGCGCCATCCAGGCGCGGCCGCGTTCGCCCATGTCCGCCAGGATCGGCCGGCCGAGGCTCATCGCCTGCGCCAGGGTCTGGGCGAGCGGCTCCGGCCCGTGGTCGATCCACCAGCCGCAGCCCTCTGCCCTCAGCTCGGCCCACGGCGCGCCGCGGGTGGAGATCACCGGCGTCCCGGCGGCCAGGGCCTCGGCCACGGTCATGGCGAAGTTGTCGCTCAAGGTTGGCAGCACAAACAGATCGGCGCCGCGGAGGGCCGCCAGGCGGTCGTCGCCATAGAGCGGCCCTTCGATCGCGCAGCGGGCGAGGCCCAGGCGCGCCGCCAGATCGATCAGCTCCCGGTCGTGGCCGAGTTCGGCCGGTCCGACGATTCGCAGCCGCCAGTCGGGCCAGGCGGCCTCCAACCGGGCCCAGGCCCGCACCAAACTGTCCAGGCCCTTCTTGGGATGGAGCCGCCCGAGCGAGAGAATGGTGAGCGGACCGCTCCGCGGGCCGGCGGCCGGCGGCGGCAGATCGACGCCGTTAGGGATGACGGCGACCGGGCCCGCGAGGCCCGCGGCGCGGACGTCGGCGAATTCTCCTTCGCCAGTCGCATGGATGAAGGCCGCGTCCGCCAGGGCGCGGCGCTGGAAGAGCCGCCAGAAGACGCGTTTCTTGGCCGCGGAGAAGGCCATGGCTTCGCCCGAGAGCATGCCACGTGGTGAGACCACCCATTTGGCCCCGGCCCGACGCGCCGACCGGGCCGGGTAGATGTTGGGCATGAGCCACAGTCCGTGGCCGTGGAACACGGCTGCGTCCGAACCGACCAGAGCGGCGGCCAACGCGCGCGACAGGCAGGCCGCGCCGAGCCCGGGAACCGTCGCCAGGTCCTGGCGATGGGTGAGATGGGGCACGCCCGCCGCGACAGAGCCGCCACCGTCGCGCCAGCCGCGCACCGAGTGCAGCCGCACGCCCGCGCCTTGCGCCACGAGGGCGCCGGCCAGGGCTCGAACGCTGTAGGAGGGTCCGGCTCCCGGATCGGCGATCGAGGCGACGATGTGCTCGCTGGCCGGCAGGCCGGTCACGCGGCGCGCATCCCGACGTCGCGATTGGCCAGCGCCAGCAGGACCTGCGGGGCCACGGCGCGCTGCAAGACGATGCCGGCGAGGCAGATCGTGATCGCTGAGCCGAGGAAGCGCACGAGGTCGGTTTCGAAGATGGCGAAGTTGACCAGAACCATGGTCGCAATGCCGTAGCTGAAGAACAGGGGAATGCCCTTGAAGCCCCGGATCACACGGTAGGCGAGCCCGGCGAAGAGGCCGATAACGAAGGCGCCAATCACCGCACCGACGCGACCGAAGTCGATGTAGAGTTCGCCGAGGTAACCGATACTGATCGAGGTGCCGACGGTGCCCTCAAGGTGAAGCCCCGTGTAGTGGGCCGTGACGGTGGTGTCGTCGGGCGTCGGCGGCTTGTCCGGAAACAGGATCCGCGGCTCGAAGATGTTGGCGAAGGCTTCGCCCAGGCGTCGACCGTTCTCGTGGGGCAGCACCTCCGGCACGTACTTCATCGTGGAGGCGAGAAAGTCGATGTAGCTGATGCGCGCACCCAGCTTGCGCAGCCCGGTGCGGAACTGGTCGTCATCGAACTGATCAGCCGCCTGTCCGACGTAGCTCAGTCGGTCCGACAGGCTGCGCACCACCTCCTGCTGGTGGCTGCCGGCGTTGAGGAAATCGCGGTAGTCGGTCTTGATCGCCGACCAGAAGACCGTGACGGTCAGCATGGCGGCGAACACGCCGCCGGTTATCAGGAACCCTCGAAATCCCAGGCGAGGCCTCGCCGCGGCGGCCGCGATCAGAAGGACCAGAAAAGTCTCCCGAAAGGTGGCGAAGAACCCGGTCAGGCCGATGACCACCTCGAACCCGGTGACCATGGCGAGAATCCACAGCGACTTGCCCTGCTTCAAGCACCAGTAGGCGAGAACGAACAAGCCGGCGTTGCGGGCCCAGGCGAAGGACAGCACGATCTGGGTGGCTGGACCCGCATGGGGCGTCGCAATCTGCAGGGCCGTGCCGATCGCGATCAAGGCGATGGAGATCTGCACGACCAGCCCCTCGGACCATCGGGAGGCGTCCCGATCCAGGGTTGCGGCCCAGTTGACGTTCGGTTGCCGCGAGGCCAGCCACATGCCGAACCCCAGCGCCGAGACGCCGGCCAAGGCGAGCCACGCGGCGTCGGTCAGCGGCTGTCCAAAGTCACCCAGACTGTCCAGGGGCTGGCCGGTGAGGGCCGTCTCGATCGGCTTCATGGCCACCGAAAGCCACTGCAAGCCGAAGGGCAGCAGCAACACGGGGGCGTCGGTGCTAGGCCAAAGCATCCAGATGGCGGCCGCCAGCGAGCCGCCGACGCACAGGACCAGCATATGGTCGGGGCTGGCGAGAGCGCAGGCGAATGTGGCCAGCATCACAACCAGGGCGGCTGACTTGGCGGTATGCACGCGGTGGCGGTCCCAGGTGAGTGGGGCCGGTTCTACTCGATCCGGCCTTGGGGGTGTTAGGGTGTGATCGCGCCGTGAGGCGATTGGTCACAATGCGCCAGGAGGCCGACTCAGTCGGGTCTCGCCAGAACATTGAACAGGGGCTCGCTCACTTCCCGTTCCGGTTGGTTGGGGTCGAACAGGCGATAGCTGGCGGCGCCGAGGATGCCGCGAGCCTCATCCCAGACCTCGGAGGCGACCTCCATCAGCAGGGTCGGCCGAACCTCGGCGAGCAGCCGCGAGGCCCCGCGCAGGGCGAGGATCTCCGCCCCCTCCACATCGATCTTGACCAGCGACGGAGTCGAGACGGCGAGGAGGTCGTCGAGCCGCAAGGTCGGCGCCAGCGCCTGCGCTTCGCTGCGCCCAAACGGGAGATAGGCGCCGGCAAAGCGCGACAGGGCGTTGGCCGCCCGGCCGCCGCTGGCGATGACCAGGGTCGCAACACCCCATTGGTCGGCGACCGCCGCAGTCAGAACCTCCAGCTTCGCCTGCGGGTTGGCGGCGCGCGCCCGCAGCAACAGGGCGGACAGGAAGGGATCGGGCTCGACGGCCAGAACCTCTGCGCCCAGACCGGCCGCCGCCAGGGCGAAGACCCCGCAGTTGGCTCCGATGTCCCAAACCTTTCCGCTCGGCGGCGTAAAGCGCTGCGCCCAGCCGATCAGCTCCGCGTCGAGGCCGGCGACGCCAGGCCGCAGGTACTTGAGCTGGCTCTCGGGCGCGACGAACACCACTGCGCCGCCGACGCGAGCGGGCAGGCGCCGGCGCAGCACGACGCCGCGCAGAGCCGCGTGAGCGATGCCCCGCAGGCGCGAGTCGAGACTCATCGGATGGCCCTCCCACCGACGGCGGCCATCGCCGCCTCGATACCGTCGGCAGCGGCCGCAAGACTGTGGGCCTGAGACCGCGCCGCCACGGCCGCCGGCGTCGGAGGCCTCGTCAGCATCGCGTCGATCGCCTGGCCCAAGGCGCGGACGTCGCCCAGGGGGAAGACCCGCCCAGCCGCACCGTCCCCGGCCAGGTCCGGAGCGCAACCGGCGGCGTCCGACACGATCACAGGGACGCCGCAGGCCAGGGCCTCGTTGGCGACCAGCCCCCAGGTTTCCCGAGCGGTCGACGGCAGGACCAGGAGGTCCGCGGCGGCATAGGCGGCCGGCATCTCGGACTGATTGAGGAAGCCGAGCCGGTGAAGCGGCGCACCCAGGTCGCCGGCGCGGGCCGACAGGGCGCCCTCCAACTCGCCGGAGCCGGCGACGAGCAGGCGCGGCCGGCTCGTCGTCAGCGGCCAGGCGTCGACCAGGTCCAGTGGACGCTTGAAGGGCAGCAGCTTGCCGGCGAACAGCACCACCTCTTCTTCGAGACCGATCCCGAGCCGATCGCGCAGCGCCCGTCCGTTCTCGGGCGTCGCCCGGGCGGCGAACCAGTCGGTGTCGATGCAATGGGGGGAATGAAACAGGCGACCGGCCGGATAGCGATAGTGCTGGTAGAAGGCGCGCGAGCGGGCGCCGACGTAGAGCGCGGCGTCAAAGGAGCGCAGCAGCGTCGGGTAGGCGATGGCTTTGGCGAGCGCCTTGGCGCCGGACGGGCCGAGCTGGCTGTCGCCGCGGACCATCACCGGCAGGCCGAGGCGCCGGGCCGCCCGGATCGCCTGGACATGGCTCTTCAAATACCAGCCGAACACCAGGACCGCGTCAAAGCCGCCCTCGGCGAGACGCCGGCCGATCCCGGGCGTATCGGCGCCGTTGAAGTGGGATGGACCGGGGCGCGCGGAGACATTTTCCAGGAGCTCCCAGTCGTAGCCGGACAAGAGGTCGACGTCCCAGTCGAAGGCCTCGCCGAAGCCAGCCGCGCCCTGCTGCGCGGGGGTGACCTTTTGAGCGAAGTAGACCTTGAGCCTGATGCGGCCGGCCAGCTCGCGGAACAGCGGCGCGTAGTACTGGATCGGGTGAGAGACCACGATAGCGAGGCGCGTCACGTGCGGGCCGCCTTCTCGAACACCTCGGCGAACTGGCCGGCCACGGCGTGGGCCGTGTAGGGCGCGATCGCCTCTGGATTCGGCGCGCCGAGGCTCTCCGGCGCGGTCGCCAGGCGCGCCAACGCCTCGGCCAGGGCCGGCGTGAGCGCCTCCAGACCAGCCGGATCGCCGAAGCCGTGCGCCAGGCCGCCGCCGGCCGATTGCAGGATGGCGTGGGCGCTGGAGGCCTGGTGAAACAGCGATAGCCATGGACGGCCCGAGAGCAGGGCCGGATAGATCTTGGAGGCCGTGTAGTGAGGCTCGCCCGAGCCGATGAGCAGCAAGGCCTGGGAGTGGGCCAGAACGTTCAGCGCATCGAGATATGGGACGCGGCGCGGCGTCTCGGCAATCAGATCGGCGACGCCGGCCGCAGCGGCCAGCGGCCGGACGCGCTCGCCGCCAACGCCGTCCGGCTGATTGCTCGTGCCGATGAAATTGCAGCGAATGCGTTCGGCGAGCGCCGGGCTGCGCTCGCGCAGCAGAGCCAGGGCCTCGAACAAGCGGCTGGCCAGGGGGCCCGCGCGTGGCAGGAAAGTTCCCACATAGCTGAAGTTGATCCGGGCCGGATCGATAAGGTCCCGCGGCGGCGACCCGGCCCGCAGGGCCGCGAAGTCGGCCGCGTCGCCGCCGATGGGGATGGCGGACATCCGCGCCCCATCCAGCCAGGGATAGCGGGCGGCCAGCTCGCGGTTCTGGATCTCCGACACCGAGGTCACCCAGGACGCCGCGCGCACGGCGCCGGGCTCGAGCCCCGTCGCCAGGCGATGGGCCATCCAGGCCTTGGAGCCGAAAGGCCGGGCGGCGCCGTGGGCGGAGACCCAGGGATCCTGAAAGTCGAGGATCACAGGCACGCCGTACCGGCGGCGCAGCCACGGCGCGAGCCGCATGGGATAGAAGGGCGAGCCGGTGATCAGCACGGCTGCGGGACGCTCACGCTCGATCGTCCTGGCCAGGGCCCGGGCGAAGTGCGGCAGGGCGCGCAGGCCGATGTCGCCGACCCCGACGAGACGCGTCAGGCCGGCCGGCAGGGCGCCGGCGCGCACCTGCTCGAGGTCGGCGGAGACCAGCTTGGCCAAGGCGGCGTCGCCGGGCTCGGAATAGACCCGCTCGTCGGCGCGGATGACGATCGGCCGCCAGCCATGCGCGGGCAGTCCCGCGGCCAGGTGGCGCGCCCGATGGACCCCCGCGAGGGTCGAGGGCGGAAAGTGGGGCGAGAGGATGATCGCCGTCCGGGTCATGGCGTGGGCCCGAGCGTGGCCATGAGATCGAGGAGCGTCTGTTTCTCGACCTCCCAGTTGTAGCGCGTCTGACCGAGCAGGAAGGCCTCGGCCCGGGCCTTGGCCAGCCGCTCGGGGTCGAGCAGGTAGGCGTCCATCGCCGCGGCAAGCGTCTCGGGATCGTCAACCCGATAGAGCCGCGCCGCCCCTCCCATCTCGGCGGCGATGCGGCGATGCGCCTCGATGTCGGAGAGCAGCGTCGGGACGCCGGCCAGAAGATAGGTGAACAGCTTGTTGGTCAGGGCGATCTGGCGATTGCGCGTTCGGCCGGTCTCCGCCGCCAGGCCCAGGTCGTGTTCGGCCGCCAACCGCGCCATATCGCACGGCGCGGCCAGCGGGCGAACGTGCAGGCGATCGGCTGCGCCCGCCTGGGCCGCCAGGCGCTCCAGCTCGGCGCGATAACCCCTGGCCGGTTGGCCGCGGAGGACGAGGTGCGGCCGGCTGCGGGCGCGGCCGATGGCGCCGATCGCGGCCTCCAGGCCGCGGTCCGGGCCGAGGGTCTGCGAGAACCAGTAGACCGACGGCCCTGGTTCAAAGCTGCCGCCCCCAGTCGGCCCAGCCGGCGCCTCATCGCGCGGGAAGACGTTGAGCAGCACCGTCGGCCGGGCGAGACCGTAGGCCTCGACGTAGGCGTCGGCGATGCCCGGCGAGGCGGCTGTCACCCAGGCGGCGCCGGGCAGGAAGGCGCGCTCGACGCTGGCGATGAGCGGACGATCGCCGGCGACGCCGTCCGGCGCCTCGCCGGCGTGGAAATCCTCCGCGTCGAAAGCGTAGGCCGCGCCGTGGGCCTGAGCCGCGCGCGCGGCGGCAGGCAGGGCTGCGATGTAGTGGGCGATATAGAGGTCGGCCGGGATCTGGGCGGCGGCGGCCGCCAGGTCCGGGGTGGCGGGATGAGCAGCCGCCGCTGCGATCCTGGGTCCGCGCGCGCCGGCGGCGAATACGGCGCGCGCGGCTCTCTGGCGGGCCACCTGCAGAATCCGCAACCCGGCCGGCGCGTCCGGGCCGAAAGCGACCGGCGACGCCCGCCGCCAAGGCCGTTCGGCGAAGGCCCGGTCCGTCTCGCGCCCCCACGCCTGATAGGTCGCGGCCAGCACGGTCACCTCGTGGCCGGCTTGGGTCAGGGCGTCCGCCTCTTTCACGAGTCGCGGATTGGTCGAGAGGTGGCCGGGGGTGATCAGGCAGACGCGCACGTTGCTGTCCCCCGCCGACCGCGCCCGGCGGTCATCGTCCGATAGAGGGTCAGATAGGCCTCGACCACCGCGTCGTCGGAATAGAGGCGCTCGGCGCGCGCGCGGCAGGCGGCGCGGTCGATGGCGCCAAGATTCGCCACCGCGCCGGAGAGGCCGTCCACATCTTCGCGGACGAACCCCGTCACGCCGTCCGCTACGACTTCGGGCACGGCGCCGCGCGCCAGGCCGAGAATCGGCGTCCCGCAGGCCAGGGCCTCAGCCATGACGATGCCGAAAGGCTCGTCCCACAAGATCGGCATGAGCAGGGCCGCGGCGTGGCCCAGCAGGGCGTTCTTGGCCGCATCGTCGACCGGACCGATCCAGCGCGCCTGTTCGCCGTCGAGATGTGGGGCAACGTTGGCTTCGAACCAGCCGCGGTGGGCGTCCGGCACATTGCCGGCGATGACCAGCCGCCGCCCGGCGCGCCGGGCGACCTCGATCGCCAGGTGCGGGCCCTTGATCTCTTCGATGCGTCCCAGAAAGACGAGCGGCGCGTCGGGTGCGACTTCGCGCCGAAACTCATAGGTCGCCAACGGCACGCCATTGGGGATCATCGTCCAGCGACCGACGCGTTGCGCGTCGGCCATCATCCAGTGGCTGATCGCCGAGAAGGCCAGGGTTCCGCGCGAAAGCGTGTGGCCGGCGCTGATCGTCCGTATGCTGATTTTGCGCTGATAGGTCATCAGCTTGGGGATCGACAACGGCAGGATCGGCGTCAGGTAGGCGATGCGCGAGAAGCTGTGCACCAGATCGAAGCCGCCGGCGACAACCGCGCGCGCCAGCGTCGCGGCGTTGCGCGCCACATCGACGGGCGCGCGGCTCTGGCGGCCCGGCCAGGGGACGAGCCGACCTGCGCTGGCCGAGTCCCGATGGGCGAACAGGGTCACGTCATGGCCGCGGGCGGTCAGGCCGCGGGCCAGCATATCGACGATCCGCTCGATGCCGCCATAGAGCCTAGGCGGCACTGGCAGCTCCGGGTCGGCGGTCAGGGCGACGCGCATGTCGCTGTCAGGGCCTGCCGCTGGCGACTTGCAGCCGGCGCGCCGCGCGCCAACCGATCAGTCGGCTGAGCACCCGGAACGCGGGGCCGCCAGCGGGCGCCGTTCGCGCCGGATGCAGGGCTTGGGCTCTGGCCAGGGCCGCCTTGGCCAGCGCGGGATCGTACGGATAGCAAGCGTGGGCCAGAATCTGCCACGACAGGGCGAATCCGCGCCGCATCCGGTCGCTGTCCTCTCGCCCCCTGACCTGCGCCTCGCAAAGATCGAGGACAGCGAACGCGGACGGCCAGTTCTTTGAGCCAGACAGGCTGCCGGCGACACCTGAGCGATAGCGGCAGAGCGCGCCTGGGCAGAACAGTATGCGGTCGGCGGCCAGGACCACGCGGGTGAAATACTCCGTGTCGTCGGCGAGGCTCAGGTCTTCACGCCAGGGGCCGACAGACCGGACGATGGCCATGGGCATGAGCCAGAGGGCGGGGAACATCATCCCCAGACCCTCAGCGCGCGAGAGCGCCAACCAGTCGATTGGGTCCAGGTCGCGGCCGACAGGCTCGTCCACGAAGCGAGCGTCTTCCGGACGATCGCGAAAACGCGCCCACCGCGCCGAGGCGATCGATCGCGAATGACCATCGAGACGGGCCATCTGCAGGGCGATCTTGTCAGGGTCGATGAGATCGTCAGCGTCGAGCAACTGGACAAAATCACCCGCGGCGCTCGCCAAGCCGACGTTGCGCGCCGCCGCAGCGCCGCGCTTCTCCTGCCGGATCAGGGTCAGGTTGTTGCGCGCCAGGCCTTCGACGACCGTCGGCGAACGATCGGTCGAGCCGTCATCGACGACGATCACCTCGAGATTGCGCCAAGTCTGGGCGAAGACGCTCTCCAGCGTCGCTCCGATCCAGCGTTCGGCGTTGTGGCAAGGGATTACGACCGAGACTTTTTGCATCACCTGATTCAGAGTTGGATGTTTGTATCTGAACGGTCAAATTGCTTAAATATGGGGATGCTCATTTCGTAAGCATTGGCTCCGGTTAGTTTGGTATAGTTTCGCATATGTTCATCGCACGCCCCCAAATCATCTTTGTATAGTTCAAAAAATCTCTTGGCAAGATTTGGCGATATCGCGTACGCCTCCCCGGTCTTTAGAGAATTCGCCGGCCATCTGCGAAACGATATTCGATTTGGCGTAGATATTATTTTTACCCGCAAAATAAGTCGTTCAAATGATGGGCTTAAGCTATCCAGCCGGTCCGTTAGTCTTCGCAGGACTGATCTATCTCCTGGAGTGGCGTAGTCGTTGAGCCAAACCAGTTCCGAGTCACGCGGAAGCGTGCGAGCGATATGCTCCATGTCCCTGATCAGCCAGGGATCCCTGATCGCAACATCATCTTCGAACACGAACGCCAGCGGCGCCTCGGAGGCCGCAATTATTTTCCAGACACTCAGGTGGCTAAGGGCGCATCCCAAGACCCCGCGCAGACGATCCTCATTCAGATGCTCGAAATTCCACGGATTTACCCGCGGTTTGATGTCTTCCAGGTCGAGGTCTTTGCCGTCCACGGCGGGAAAAACGTTGATCCTGATCTGCGATCTGAATGGCGCCATACGGTGTTGAAAGCCGGCCAATCGGTCAGGTCGAGATCGAAGATTTATGACATATCCATCAAGCATGTTCGAAGCGTGATCGTTGTCCAATTTAAGCTATCCCGATGGGATCGCTGATTTTGGAATTTGCCAGAACTATTCGCCAACCCTGCTGGAAGTAGCTGCGCTTTGAGGACGCCACGTAGTGATGCAGGGCTGCGGTCGGTCGGCGCCCCTCCGCCAGACGCGGCTTGACGATGTAGTCAGGTGGGCCAAGGCGGAGGCAGTCCTGGCCCTCCAGCAGCAGCGCGGTCAGCGCCTGTTCCTGGAAATAGTGAGACCCTTCCCGCGCCAGCATCTCGCGGCAGCAATATTCCATCCGGTCCCAGTCGATCGCGTCCGACTTCAGGCCGCAGATTCCCACGTTCACCTGAGCGGGCGGTTCGCCTCGCGCCAGTTCGCGCATCAGGGCCGGCGAATAGCCATAGGCGCTGGCGGCCTCGACCAGGCAACAGGGCCGGTCGGGCGCGGCAAGCCAGCCGAGCAGGGCCTCGGGCCGGCGGAAAAACAGCATGTCGGAATCGAGAACGACCTTCCAGCCCGCGCCGCCGACGTGAACGTCGGTGAGCTTGCGCAGATGCGGATAGGCAAGTCGCCGGCCCCGGAGCGCAGGGTAGCGATCGGCAGGCAGATGGGCGTCGAGGCGAGCCTCGATCTCGTCGGACGAAACCAGCCGGGCCCAGGGAATTACGCGGGCGAAGGCGGTCCAGGATTCCTCGGTGAAGGCGCCATCGTCGAAGATCGTCGGCGCGATCCGCGCCGGCGCGTGAGCCTGCAGCGAGACGACGCAAAACAGGGTCTGCCACCAGAACCGTTCACCACTGAGGAAGGCGACCTCTAGCGTCGGCCCGCCATCCGGCGCGACCACCGGCGACAGATCGCGCGCCGCGGCGATCATCTCCAGCCGCCCAGTCTCGGTCCGGCGCTGCTCCCGCGGGCCGCCCTCGGCGATCAGTCGGCTGAAACGGGCGAGCGGCTGGTGGTAGTAGCGAAGCGCGGCTGGGCCGAGACCCAGTTGTTTGGAAATGTTGCGGACAGACGGGGACATTGAGGGGCTCAGCCGCCCCGCCGTCCACGCCAGATGTCGCCCCGGCCGTCGAAGCGCCCGCAGGCGCCGCGCCAGCGGACGTAGGCGGCCGGTCCCGTCCAGGCGGCGTGGCGCACGAAGGCGCGCGCCTTGCGGATCGGCGCCGCCGCAGGCAGGGCCGGACCCCACGGACTGAGGCCATAATCGTCGAGCAGCTTCACCCAGGATCGCTCCACCCCGTACTTCAGCCGGCCGAGATAAGCCTTCTCGAGACGCTGCTCTGGCATGACGTGCCGCAGCCGCAGCTGCGGGTAGTAGCCAACGGAAAATCCATCGCGCACGGCAAGGATCACCATCTCGTTGTCGCCGCCCGAGGCCAGGCTCGCGCCGCGCCGATCGGAGGCGACCTTGCCGGCCCGGGCGGCGGCGAGCCAGGGCTGAAGCGCTGTGCGGCGGATGGCCATGCCGGCTCCCACCGGCGCGGCGGTCGGATAGCCGCGAAACTCGCCCGGATGCTGAACGATCACCTCATCGCCGAGATCCCGCAGGGCGAGGATGTCACCGAACTCCGCCACCCATTCCGGCGGCGCGCGGCCGCTCTCCCACTCCGGGGCCACCCGCCCGCCGAACGCGCCAAGCTCAGGGTGGGCGGCGGCGATCTCGCGCACGTAGGCCAGATAGTCTGGGTCGAGGAGGTTATCGTCGTCGACAAAGACCAGCACGTCGCCAACCCCAGCCTCGGCGCCGCGCCGACGGGCCCAGGCCAGACCCAGGGTCGGTTCGGGCGCGATCGCGAGATGCACACCCCGTGGGTCGACATCGATCGGCGGCGTCGAGGCGTTGTCCACCAGCGTCACCGACCATTCGTCCAGGGACAGGGTCTGGGCGGCCAGGGCGTCCAGGACGCGTTCCAGGCGGGCCCGGTTGGGGTTGTGAGCTGGAATGATGACGTCGATCATGACGGCAGCGCGCCTTCGCGGAAGCGCGCGACCCGGGCCGGGGCGCCGACGGCGATGGCGCCCGGCGGGAGATCGTCGGCCACGACTGCGCCGGCTCCGATCACACAACCATCGCCGATGGTCACGCCTGCCAGGACGGTGACGCCGGCCCCCAGCCAGACATCGCGACCGATGACGGTGGGGGCGAGGATGTCGCCCCGGGCGCGGATGGCCACGGACATGGGCGGCACGTCGTGGTTTGACGAGAGAATCCGGCAATGGGGCCCGACCAGGCAGTCATCGCCGATGGTCACGCCGCCGTGTCCGTAGACGACCACGTAGGGGCCGATGAAGACGTGGTCGCCCGTCGAGATCGCGCCGCCAAACGCGTTCAGCACCGCGCCGTGCTCGATCACGATGTCGGCGCCCAAGCGGATGCGGCCCCGTTCGCCCCGGAATCCGGAAGTCAGCAGCGTCATGGGCGCGATCTGCGCCCGGGGGCCGATCGCTACGCCTCCCGCCTTCGCCAGGCCTACCCGCAGGGCGCCGGCCAACCGCACAAGGCGATGGCCCGACCCGCGGATGCCCCGACCGGCAATTTCGCTTGCCGACACTGCTCAGCCCCCCTGCGTGGCGCGAAGCGCAGCGGCGGAGGTCTCCGCCGCTGCGTCGAGGGGCTGAAATCGCCACCGCGGCTGCAGGAACACGGCTCCCAGATGGGCAAAGGGCGTCACGCCCGAACCGTAGATGTCGCGCTCCTGCGCGTCGAACCGGGCCGCCGATTCGAGGTAGTCCACATCGTCTCGGCCATCGCCCAGCCAGACGTCGAGGCTATAGCTTCCCTGCAGAAGGTTCAGTCCGGCGATCTCGCATTCGTAGATTGCCGGGCCATAGGCGCCGGGCGCGGGCCAGAACCCCGTCATCCGCGTGTTGACCCCGCCGACGGGGCCGCGGGCGAGATGATTCACCACCACGCCAAGAACGGGCTGACGCAATCTCTCGCTGCCCGGGGGTGAGAGTGTGACACGGACGTGGATCGAGGCGCCCATTGGGAAAATGTCGGTCTCCACCCCGTCGCCGTCGAACAGTCGGACGTCGGCGATCCAGGGCCGGGCCCACGGCGCCCGAGGCCGGACGCCGTGCCTCGGTCGTGCGGTCCGCGCCGGGGCCGTATAGGCGGCGATCACCTCCGACGTCGGCCCACGCGCCACCAGCCGTCCGGCGTCGAGCAGCATCGACGAGGGACATAGATTCTCAACGGCCGCCATGTTGTGGCTTACGAACAGCACCGTGCGGCCGTGGCCGGCCACCTCGCTCATCTTGCCGAGGCACTTCTTCTGGAATTCAGCGTCGCCGACCGCGAGAACCTCGTCGACGATGAGGATTTCCGGCTCGAGGTGGGCGGCCACGGCGAAAGCCAGGCGCACGTACATGCCGCTCGAGTAACGCTTGACCGGGGTGTCGAGGAAACGCTCGATCTCGGCGAAGGCGACGATCTCGTCGAACTTTCGGCGGATTTCGGCGTGGGTCATGCCGAGCACCGCGCCATTGAGGAAGATGTTCTCTCGGCCCGTGAGCTCGGGATGGAAGCCGGTGCCCACTTCCAGCAGGCTGGCGACGCGGCCGCGGATCTCGACCCGGCCTTCGGTCGGCTCGGTGATGCGTGAGAGCACCTTGAGCAGGGTCGACTTGCCAGCCCCGTTGCGCCCGATGACGCCCAACACTTCGCCGCGCATGACCTCGAAATTGATGTCACGCAGGGCCCAGAACGCTTCCAGCTCGTCGCCGATCACGTTGGGTCGGCCCCGCGCGATGTCCGCGGCCGTGCGCCAGAAGTTGCGGGCGTTGCGGGCGATGACGTCGCGCAGGGCGACGTAGCGCTCCCGCTCGGCCTGATGGCCAATGATATATTTCTTGCCGAGCCCCTCGGCGCGGATGACGACGTCGGCGGTCATCACAGCAGATCCGCGAAGGTGCGCTCGGTGCGCCTGAAGTAGGAGATCCCCCACCACAGGAAGAGAGCGATCACGCCCAGGCTGGCGAGAAATCCGGGGATGTAGAGGTGGGCCTGGCCGCCCAACAGGCACCACCGGAACCCGTCGATGACCCCGACTGCGGGATTAAGGCTGTAGAGCAGGCGCCACTGGGCGGGGACGGCCTTGCTGGTGAAGCCGACCGGCGAAACGTAGAGGCCGAACTGCAGCACGAAGGGGATGATGTAGCGAAAGTCGCGATACTTCACGTTCATCGCCGTCATCAAGAGCGAGGGCCCGAGACTGGCCAGCACGGCCAACAGGATGAAGACCGGCAGGAGCAGGATGCGCCAGTCCGGCATGAATCTGAACCAGACCATCATCCCCAGCATCAGTACGAAACTGACCGCGAAGTCGACCAGGGCCACGGCGATGGTCGCGGCGGGGACGATCAGTCGCGGGAAATAGACCTTGCCGATCAGGTTGGCGTTGCCGACCAGACTCGCCGAGGCGTCCGACAGGATGGTGGAGAACAGGAACCAGGGCAGCATGCCGGCGAAGACCATCACCGGGTATGGGGTCACGCCGTCGGTGGGCATCTTGGCCAGGCGCCCGAACACCACGGTGAAGATGATCATGGTGATCAGCGGCCGGATCACTGCCCAGGCCGCGCCGATCACCGTCTGCTTGTAGCGCACGGCGAGGTCACGCCAGGCGAGGATGGCGAAGAGCTCGCGATAGGTCCAGAGATCTCGCCAATAGTGACGTTCAGCCCGGCCGGCCTCCAGCACCAGCACCCGTTCGGATTCTGCAGAGCCATTCATGCTCATGCCGCCGCCTCGAAGACGCCGCAGAAGGCCCGCTCCAGGCGTGCGCGGAAGGCGCCACGGCCGAACCTGGCGCGCACCGCCTCCGAGAGCGCCGGCGTCGTCCTGGCTCCGGCCAAGGCGCCCGCCAGCGCCTCGAGCAGGTCCTCCTCGTCGGCCAACACGCCCAGCTCGCCGTCAGCGAGGGCGTCAGGCGCCCCGCCCACGGCCAGGCCCAGCGCCGGTGTCCCGCAGGCCATGGCCTCGAGGTAGACGATGCCGAAACCATCGCCCGTGGAGGGCAGGGCGAAGAGATCGGCCGCGCGGTAGAGATCGGCGATGTTTTCGTCGGGCGTCCGACCCAGAAACCGCACGCGCTCGGCCACGCCAGTCTCGGTCGCTAGGGCCCGGAGCCGGTGCGCGTCGTCACCCTCGCCGGCGATCAGGTAGAGGACGTCCAGACCGCGGGCCGCCAGCGCGGGCAGCAGTCGAATGATCCGGTCCTGGCCCTTGTGGCGCTGTCCCGCGTCGAGGCGGCTGACGCTGAGGATCACGCGCTCGTCGCCGAGGCCCAGGCGCTGGCGCGCCTCGCCTCGCGCTCCGGGCGTGAAGCGCTCGGCCACGGTGTTGGGAGCGACGCGTACGCGCTCGGGCGGTACGTCGGCCCAGGCCAGCACGCGGGCGCGGGTGTCGCGGCTCACACACAGCACCAGATGAGCCGCCTCCAGGCTTCGCCGGCGCATCTCGCCGGGTCTCGGCCAGACCTCCACTCCATGAGCCTGTTGGACGAGGCGAGCGCCGTGGCGTCGGGCGATCCAGGCGGCCAGAGGGCTGAGATGCAGATGACCGCTGAAGACGACATCAGGACGCAGCTGCTCGGCCAGCGCGACCGCTTTCAAGGTCAGCAGCTGGCGATCGTTGATGGCGACGTGTTGGCGCACGCGCTCTGGCGCCGGCTCGGCCCGCCCCCTGGCATAGCGTGGCAGCACTTCGATGAGAGGGGCGACGGCGAAGCCGGACATGGCGGCGAAGAGGTCGCGATTGTATTGGGCGATGCCGCCGTACCCGCCATAGGCTTCGGTCACCAGGGCCAGGACCCGCATCACGCCGCCTCCAGCCGCTCGAGGCATTGATGGACGCGCCGTTCGAACGCGGGCCGGCCGAAACGCTGGCGCACTTCGGTGCTGAGCATCTCCCCGCGCGGGAGGCGGTCCGCTACGCGATCGCGGCAGGCTTGCGCCAAGCCCGCCCCAAGGGCGGACTCCTCGACCAACCGTCCAAACTCGCCATCGGCCAGGGGATCGGCCGCGCCGCCGGCCGCCAAAGCCACCGCGGGCGCGCCACTGGCCATGGCCTCCAGCAAAACGATGCCAAAGCCCTCGCCGGAAGACGCCAGTACGAACAGATCAGCGGCGGCGTACAGGTCGGGCAGGTCTTCGCGCGCGGCGTGCCCGAGGAAGCGCACACGATCGGCGACGCCCAGGCGTTCCGCTAGGTCTGCAAGGCGGCCACGGTCGTCGCCCTCGCCGGCAACCAGGTAGACGGGGTCGAGGCCGTCGTTTTTGAGCCCGGTCAGAAGCCCGATCAGCTGCTCGTGCCCCTTGTACCGTTCACGCGCGTCCAGGCGGCCCACGGTCAGGAGCACGAAGGCCTCTCCCAGGTTGAGCCGGCTTCGTGTCCGACCGGCGTCGGCAGGCGCGAAGTCCTCGGCCACGGTGTTGCTGACAACCCTCACCCGCTCCGGCGCGATGCGCGCCCAGTCCAGCACCCGGGCCCGCGTATGGCGGCTCACCGCCAGGATGAGGTCGGCCTGCTCGGCGGCCAGGCGGGTTGGGAGCCCGGGCCGCGCCCAGGCTTCAACACCGTGCGTCTGGACGATCAGCCGTGCGCCTGTCCGCCGGGCCACCGCCCAGGCCAGAGGAGCCATGAAAAGATGTCCGCAAAACACCCATCTCGGTTTCAGTCGGACGGCCAGGCGCCAGGCAGCCAGGGCGTAGGCGACGCGTCCGAACCGGGGCCGATGTTGGGTGAGGTTCGGCGGTAGCGAGCCCAACGGGTCAGGCGAGAGTCTAGGCAACAGATGGACCCGCCCGATCCCCGGCGCGCGAGTCAGGGCTGCCGCGAGATCGCGATTGTACTGGGCGATGCCGCCGCGACCACCGAACGCGTCTGTGACCAGCGCCAGGATCGAGTTCGCGCCCATCAGGCCTCCGCCGTCGCCAGATGACCGGCCATCAGCTCGAGGCCCCAGTCGCGCGAGACCAGGCCGCGGCTGCGCGGCCGCCCGGGCGTCGCACGGTCGGCGATCCAACGCTCGGTGGGAACCGAAAAGCCGGTCTTGCTTCGATCGACGTGGACTGGCGGCAGCGGGATCGAGGGCGCCGCGGCCAAGGCGCGCTTGCCTTCGTCGGCCGCCAGACCCGGGGTCGAGGCCGCGAATTCGCCCAACAACCGGTAGTCGACCAGAGGGCACCGGATTTCCACGGAATGCGCCATGCCGGCCCAGTCCGCATCGCGGAGCAGCTGGTTACGCAGATAATTGGCCGACTCCAGAGCGCCCACGCGCGAGACTGGCGAGGCCGGCGCCGGACTCATGGAGGCGCGGAGTCGGGCGAGCGGCCGCAGCCGTCTCAGCCCCTCGCGTGTGAGGTCCCTCCCGAGAATCGCCGGCAGCTCAAACGGCAGGAACAGGCCGCGGCGAAGGAGATAGGCCCCGGCGTAGTCGCCGCCGTATTCCAGCAGACCAAGGGCCTTGGGCGCGCCGCGTCCCAGGCCGAGCCCCTGGCCCAACATCCGCAATCCTCCCCCAAGTCCGGGGATGAGAGCGGGCAGGCGCATCATTCCGCTCCAACGAGGAATATCGCGGAAGCTCGGATAGCCGGCCAAAAGCTCGTCGCCGCCGAGCCCCGAAAGCGCCACCTTCAGTCCGGCCTCTTTGGCCGCCTTGGCCACGAACCAGCTGTTCACCCCGTCGATCGAGGGCTGGTCCATGGCTTCGAGGATCGCCGGCAGGTCGGCGCGGAACTCCGCCTCGCCCACGGATCGGACGATATGTTCGGCGCCATAAAGCGCAGCCGTCCGGGCCGCCAGCGGCGCTTCGTCATCGGGCCGGCCACGGAATTCTTCGAAAGCCAGCGTGATGGCCCGCACCCGGCTTTGGCCACCATCGCGCATCAGCCCCAGCAGGGCCCCGGAATCGACCCCAGCGGAGAGGAAGAGGCCCACCTCCACGTCGGCCAGACAGTGGGCCTTGACGCTCGCCAGGGCGGCGATCCGCAGCCGCTCGCCGAGCTCAGCCCGCGGGGCCGGGGCGCGGGCGCCCTCCGACAGCACGGCGGCGAGGTTGGCGAACGGCCGCGGCTCACGCGGGCCAGCCTCATCGATCCATTGGGTGCAGCCGGCCGGCAGGGCGCGGATGTCGCGGTAGAGCGTGAAGGGTTCCGGAACGCTGCCGTAGAGATGGAAGCCGACCAGCCCGGCCGCCTCGGGGTCGCTCGAGACCTTTCCGCCGGCGATCAGGGCTTTGACCTGGCTGGCGAAGCGAAAAGTCCAGCCGTCGTCGCAAGTGTAGAGCGGCTTGATGCCGTACGGATCCCGCGCCACGAACAGGCCACGGCGCCGCTCGTCCCAAATGGCAAAGGCGTACATGCCGCGCAGCCGTTCCACCATGGCCGCGCCTTCGACAGCATAAAGGCGCAGCAGGATCTCCGTATCGGAGGTGGTGCGGAAGACATGCCCCGCAGCCTCCAGCTCGACCCTGAGCTCCGGGAAATTGTAGATCTCGCCATTGAAGGTGACCGTCAGGGCGCCGTCGTCAGCCGTCATCGGCTGGTCGGCCCGGGGATCAAGGTCGATGATCGCCAGACGCCGATGGCCGAATCCGAGACGCCGATCGGCGCTCCACCATTCGCCGGCGCCGTCTGGCCCGCGCGCCGCCATGTGGTCGCGCGTGCGAACGAGCTCTTCCCGCGCAGGCGTATTGGCCGCCCCGTGGTACGCGAAAATGCCGTTAATTCCGCACATGGCCCCAGAATCGCGCTTCAAACCGGCGCCCGAATTGGTCAGCCAGCATCGCCGCCCGGGTCCGCGGCCGCAATGCGTCCCGGCGCCGCGCCGTCACCGGCGGTCCAGATACCAGCGATAGGTGGCCGCGATTCCCTCGCTCAGCGCGATCCTCGCCCGCCAGCCGAGCTCCGCCAGGCGGCTGACGTCGAGCAGCTTGCGGGGGGCGCCATCCGGTCGGGATGGATCGGTGACGATCTCTCCTGAAAAGCCCACCACCGCGGCGACGAGCCGGGCCAGATCGACGATGGCGATGTCTTCGCCGCAGCCGACGTTCAGGTGGCCCGTCCCTGAGTAGGCCCGCATCATGTGCACAAGCGCGTCGGCGCAATCATCCACGTGGAGAAATTCGCGACGGGGCGCGCCGGTGCCCCAGATCGTCAGCGACTCCGCGCCTGAGACCTTGGCCTCGTGCGCCTTGCGGATCAACGCCGGCAGGACGTGACTGGAGGTCAGGTCGAAATTGTCGCCCGGGCCGTAGAGATTCGTCGGCATGGCGCTGATGAAGTCGCAGTCGTGCTGGGCGCGCAGGGCGGCGGCGAGCTTGATCCCGGCAATCTTGGCAATGGCGTAGGCTTCGTTTGTCGGCTCCAGCGGCCCGGTCAACAGGGCCTCCTCGGTGATCGGCTGGGCCGCCTCGCGCGGATAGATGCAGCTGGACCCCAGGAACAGCAGCTTGGCGATCCCGGCCGAAGCGGAGGCGCGCAACACGTTGGCCTCGATCATCAGATTTTCGTAGAGGAAGTCGGCCGGCGCCGAACTATTGGCGAGGATTCCGCCAACCTTCGCGGCGGCCAGAAAGACGGCCTCTGGCCGATGGGCGGCGATCCAGGCCTCGGTCTCGGCTTGCCGTGACAGATCGACCTCCGCCCGCGAGGCGGTGAGAATCTCGCACCCTTCCGAGGCCAGGCGCCGAACGAGCGCGGCCCCCACCATGCCGTTGTGGCCGGCCACCCAGACGCGCCGGCCGCGCAGCGCGAACTCAGCCGCCACGGCGCGGCTCCTCCCGGGCCATCACGACGAGGTCGCTGCGCACCATCTCGGCGCAGAGTTCCTCGACGCTCGTCTCGTGGCGCCAGCCGAGCCGTTCGCGCGCTTTGGAGGCGTCGCCCAGCAGGAAATCCACCTCGGCCGGACGGAAATAGCGCCGGTCGACCTCGACGAGGGCCCGGCCGGTCCGGGTGCAGATTCCCTGCTCCTCAACTCCCTGCCCCCGCCATTCGAGGGTGACGCCGACCTCCTTGAAGGCCAGCTCCACGAAGGCGCGAACGGTCGTCGTGCGCCCCGTGGCGAGGACGTAGTCGTCGGGCGTCTGCTGCTGCAGCATCAGCCACATGCCGCGAGCGTATTCGCGCGCATGGCCCCAGTCGCGGCTGGCGGCGAGATTGCCTAGGAACAGCCGCTCCTGCCGCCCCAGATGGATGGCGGCCACGCCACGGGTAATCTTGCGGGTGACGAAGGTCTCGCCGCGAACCGGGCTCTCGTGGTTGAACAGGATGCCATTCGAGGCGTGCAGGCCCCAGGCCTCGCGGTAGTTGACCACGATCCAATAGGCGTAGGCCTTGGCCGCGGCGTAGGGGCTACGCGGATGGAATGGCGTCGTCTCGCTCTGGGGCGTTTCGACCGCCTTGCCATAGAGCTCCGAGGTGGAGGCCTGGTAGAAGCGGGTCTTGTCCTTCAGGCCCAGGAGTCGGATCGCCTCGAGCAGCCTGAGCGGCCCGAGCGCGTCCGCGTTGGCGGTGTATTCAGCCGTCTCGAAGCTCACCTGCACATGCGACTGGGCGGCCAGGTTGTAGATCTCATCCGGCTGCACCTGCTGGACGACGCGGATCAGGTTGGTGGCGTCGGTCATGTCGCCGTAGTGCAGGAAGAAACGCGCCTCTGGCTCGTGCGGGTCCTGGTAGAGATGCTCGATCCGCTCGGTGTTGAACGACGAGGCGCGGCGCTTGACGCCGTGCACGACGTAGCCCTTGGCCAGCAGCAACTCGGCGAGATAGGCGCCGTCCTGTCCCGTGACACCGGTGACGAGGGCGACCGGCGGGGATGTCTTGTTCGGCATCAAAGGGTCTCGCGACGACTCGCGCGACAGCAATCACCCCTTGCCACGGCGCACAAGGCGTCACTCCGTCACAGAGCGCGTTCCGCAAGAGTCAGAACTTCTCCGACCACGGCCGCAGATCGAGTTCGAGCGTCCAGGCGCTGCGATGCTGATGGTGGAGGGTCCAATAGGCGTCGGCGATGGCGTCGGGGTCGAGCAGTCCGTCGAGTCCGCGCTCGGATTTCAGCCCCGGCACGCGGCTCAGCAGCCGATCGCCCTCGATGCCGCCGTCGATGACGACATGGCCGACGTGAATTCCCTGCGGCCCGAACTCCCGGGCGATGCTCTGAGCGGTGTTGCGAACCGCCGCCTTGGCCGCCGCGAACGGCGCGAACCGAGCGCTGCCGCGCAGGCTGCCGCTGGCGCCGGTGAAGATCAGGCTGCCGCCGCCGCGCGCCAGCAGGGCCGGGAGGGCGGCCTGGGCCAGGTGAAAGCCGCCGAGCGCGTGCTCACGCCAATGCTGCTCATAGTCTTCGGCCGAGACCTGGAGGAACGGCGAGGGACGGTTGCCGCCGGCGTTGTGGACAGCCACGGCCAGGGGCGCGAGGCGGCCGGCCGCCTCGACGAAGCGCGCCGCGTCCTTGGCCAGTGCGGCGTCGCCAGAGATCGCCGCCGCGGTCGCGCCGCTCGCCTCAAGCTCGGCCAGCATCGCGGCGAGTTTGTCCTCGCTGCGTCCGGCGATGGCCACCGGGTAGCCGCCGGCCGCGAAACGGCGCGCGATGGCTGCGCCCAGACCGCGGGAGGCGCCGACGCCGACCACCAGCACGGCGCCATGCGGCGCCGCCAATTCATCCAAAACCATGGTTCATCTCCTGTCGACCTGAGCCGCCAGCTTAGAGGTTCGCCGGGTCGGCGCTGAGCGACTTATCCTGACGGCCCGGTCAGCGCCGCTGATCATTGATCCGACAAGCGAGACGGGTCAGACGACGAAGAAACCATGGGTCGCGTCGCGGGCAAGCTGGTCAACGAGACCCGCTTCCCAGTCGAGATAGGCCTGCATGGCCGCGCGCGGGTTGTCCGCCCCGACATAGGGCCGGCGGTAGAGGTCGGCGGGATCGACGGCCGCGAAGGCCGGTGAGATCGGCCCGACAACACTGAAGGCCGCGGGCGGCGCATCGACGACGAACACCTCCCAGCCCATCTGCGCCAGCCACGAAGCGGTCATGTCGGCGCGTGGGCCCGCCGGGTCGGCGAGCACGATGCGCGCGCCGCGCACCGGCGCGTAGTGGTCGGTCTCCTGGACGAGCTGACCGCCCTGGGCATTGAGAAACCCCGGCAGGGTTCCCGACGCAGCTTCGTCCGGCAGTCGCACGTCGAACCGATAGAGCGTGCGGCTTTCGTCGGCGGCGAGGACAGCCAGGTCGGCAAGGTCGAGGCGTTTGACGCCGGCCCGATAGGCGACCGCCCGCGCCCGGTCGCGGGCCCAGGCCACGCCGTCCGGCGAACCTTCGCCCGCCCGCCGGTCTTGACCATGCTCCAGCTCCAGGCCCGCGAGGCGCCAGCCCATGGTGCCGTTGCGGAGCGCGGCCACGGGGTTGGGCAGTCCAGCGTTGATCAGCGACTGCGCCCCGATCAGGCTGCGTGTGCGACCGGCGCAGTTGACGACGATCAGGGTGTCGGGATCGGGGGCCTGGGTGCGCGCGCGCAGGACCAGTTCGGCGCCCGGCGTGCTGACGCCGCCCGGGATGCTCATGGTCGCATATTCGTCGAAGCGACGGGCGTCGAGAACCACGAGGTCGGCGCCACGGCCGATCAGAGCCGCCACGTCCGGCGCGGCGAGCGAGGGCGTGTGGCGACGCGTCTCGACCAGCTCGCCGAACGCCTTGCTGGCCGAATTGACGTCGGTGAACACCTCCAGCCCAGCCGCACGCCAGGCCGAGAGCCCGCCTGCCAGGACGGCGACGTCGCGATAACCAAGGCCGCGCAGCGCCCTCGCCGCTCCTGCCGCAACGCCTTCCCCACCGTCAAACACCACGATCGGCGCAGCGCGCCGCGGCAACCGCCAAGGCGCCTCGGTTTCGATGGCGGTCAAGGGCAGATTGGCGGCGAACAACGGGTGGCCGTCGGCGTAGTCACGCTCCGGGCGGACGTCGAGGATGGCGATCTCGTCTCCGGCCAGCAGCCGGCGGCGAACGTCGATCGGCGTCGTCACGCCCGTTCCCCGCCCCAGATGTTGGGAACCTCGGCGTTCGAGTAGCCGGAAACGAACGGCCGCTTGCGACCGTCCGGCTCGAAGATGTGGCGGCGCACCGCCCCGATATTGGCCCCGTAAACGTGGATGCTCACCGACACTGCGTCCGCCAGGGCATTGGTGACCTTGTGGATATCGCCGACCCTTGGCGAGACCGCCTCGACCTCCCCCGGGCCAAGTCGCCGCGCGGGGCCGGCCGGCGCGAGCCCCTCGGCCGCGACTGTGAAGGGCTGCGACTGCTCCGCGCCGCGCAGGACGCCGACCAAACCCCAGACCGTATGATCATGCACCGGCGTCGAGGCGCCCGGCGCCCAGGCGAAGCTGACCACACAGAACCGCTCGGCTGAATCGCAGTGCAGCAGGTGCTGGGCGTAGCCGCGCTCGCCGACCTCAGCGAAGACCTCCGGCAGCCAGCCGTCGCGGGCGACGAGGGCGCCAAGGAGCCGCCCACCCGCCTCGAGGATCTCCGGTTCGTCAGGGTCTCGCGCCAGGAGCAGAGCGAAGCCCGAGACCAGGGCCCTGAGGGGCTCCAGGCTCATGCGCCACCCTCGAGCTTGGCCAGCGCCGCCGCCAGGGCGAGGACGTGCTCGGCCTGCTTGAGATGGGGCTGGTCGAGCATCTTGCCGTCCAGCGAGGCGACGCCCGCGCCGCTTTGAAAGGCGGCGACCACTCGCTCGGCGTGGGCCACATCCTCGGCCGAGGGCGCGAAGGCTTCGTTGATCGGCGCGACCTGGGCGGGATGGATGGCGAGCATGCCCGAGAATCCCTCGCGCTGGGCGGCGCGGGCGGCCCGCTTGAGACCGGCCTCGTCGCGGAAGTCGGCGTGCAGGGTCTCGATGGCCTCCACGCCGGCCGCCTTGGCGGCGATCAGGCAGAGTGAGCGCACGACGCGGTAGGTGAACAAGAACTCGCCGTCCGCGTCGCGGTTGGTGGCCGCGCCCAGGGCGGCGGAGAGATCCTCGCCCCCCCAAGTGAGAGCGATCAGCCGGGGCGGCGGTTCGGCATAGCGCACCAGATTGAGCACGGCGGCCGGCGTCTCGGTGGCCACCGGCAGCAGCTTGATCTCCCCCGCCGGCAGGCCGTGCGCCGCCTCACGCGCGGCGATCGCGCGATCCAGTTCGGCGAGCGCCGCCGGCGATTCCGCCTTGGGCACGACGAGGCCGGCCGGCGCGGCCGCCACCATCGCGTCGAGGTCGGCTTCGCAATCGGCGGTCCCGAGCGGATTGATGCGGACGAAGAGCACTGGGCCCCCGACCGCATGGGCGAGATAGTCGGCGGCCAATCGCCGCGCCGCCGGGCGGTTCGCCGCAGCGACGGAGTCTTCGAGGTCGAGAATCAGGGCGTCGGCCCCGGCCGACTTCGCCTTTTCGAGCTTCCGCTCGCTGTCGGCCGGAACGAAGAGCAGCGATCGCAGCAGCATCAGGGCGCCATTCCGTGCGAAACAGCCCGGAACGGCCACAAGCGGCCGAAAACGTCAACACGCCTGGGAGGACCCAATGTCGGACAACCTCTTCGACCTCACCGGCAAGATCGCTCTCGTCACCGGTGGCAGCCGCGGTCTTGGTCTCGATATGGCGCGGGCCTTCGCGCGGGCCGGCGCCGACATGGTGATCGCCAGCCGCAAGCTCGACGCCTGCGAGACCGCGGCCGACGAGATCCGGGCGCAGGGCCGCGAGGCGCTGGCCGTCTCCGCCCACGCCGGTCGCTGGGATGACCTGGACCGTCTGATCGAGACCGCCTACGGCCGCTTCGGCCGCATCGACATCCTGGTCAACAATGCCGGCATGTCGCCGCGCGCGCCTTCGCACGAGGTGACCGAGGCGTTGTTCGATTCGGTGCTCAATCTCAACTTCAAGGGCCCGTTCCGCCTCGCCTCGCAGGTCGCCAAGCGCATGGCCGACGGCGCCGGCGGCGTGATCATCAATATCTCCTCCTCCGGCGCCCTCGTCCCCCTGCCGGGCGTCGTGCCTTACGCCGGCGCCAAGGCGGCGCTCAACGCCATGACCGTCTCGCTGGCGCACGAGTACGCCCCGAAGGTCAGGGTCAATGCGATCTCCGCCGGGCCCTTCCTGACCGACATCGCCAGGGCCTGGCCGGCGGAGGCTCGTGAGTCCGCCTCCAACGCGCTCGGCCGGCCCGGCCGGCCCGAGGAGATCGTCACCGCGGCGCTCTTTCTGGCCAGCCCCGCTTCCTCGTTCACCACCGGCGCAATCGTGCGCGTCGACGGCGGTATGTCCTGAGCCCTGGCGCGTCCGGTCGTGTGGGGCTACGACGAGAGAAATTTATAATCCATTGATTCGTTGGTCATGGACATCTCCGTCAAGGACGCGAAGGCCCTTGGTTCAAAAGGCGAGCGGACACGCCGGCGCATCCTCGACGCCACGCTACGTCTGCTCGCCCAGCGGCCGCTGTTCGAGATTCGGGTCACCGACGTCACGCGCGCGGCCGGCGTCGCCCAGCCCAACTTCTACGCCTATTTCACCAGCCTCGAGGACGCCATCCTGGCCGCCGCGCGCGAGGTCTCGGGCGACGCGTTGAGAGTTCATCTGGAGCCGGACTGGTCGGGTGAAGCCGGCCTCGCCCACGCCCGGACGCTCGTCGAGGCGTCGATCGCCTTCTGGCGGCGCAACAAGGAAATCCTGACCCTGGTCGGGGTCCTGGCCGACCGCTCGCACGGGCCGTTTCCAGCCGTGCGCGCCGACCAGATGCGGACGGTTTTCGGGGCGTTCGAGGACAAGATCCGCCGCGCTCAGGCCCTGGGCCACGTCTCCGAGGCGATCTCGCCGCGCCTGGCGGGCTATGAGTGCGTGAACATCCTGGGTTCCACCGGCGCCAAGTACGACCTGCTCATGGCGTCGGGCTTCTCTCACCGCCGCCTGGTGGAGACCACGGCGCGGATGCTGCACATGATCGTCACCGGCGAGCGGGCGTCGACGCCGAAAAACCGATAGAGTGTAAAATTCGTCACCCGGACTGGGTGGTTTCCGGCAGGCCAAGGATGCGCTTGGAGACGATGTTGTTCTGGATCTCGAACGAACCGCCGTAGATCGACATCGCCTTGCCGAACAGCCAACCGCGCACGGTCTCGATCTCGTCGGTAGCGAACGTCTCTCCCTCCCAGCCGAGGCCCTGCGCGCCCATGATCTCCAGGGTCAGCTCGGCGCGCGTCTGGGCCACAAAGGTGGCGGAATTCTTGAGCACCGAAGCGGCGTTGCTCGCCCCTTCCCGGGCCTCGGCCCGGGCCCTCGCCAGGGTCAAACCGTGGGCTCGCGCGTCCATCAGGTGACAGGCCAGACGACTGCGCAGATCCGGATCGGTCAGGCGCCCCGCTCCGTCGACATCCAGGTAGCGCCGGGCGACGTCGAGCAGCGGCGTCTCGCGGCCGCCGGGCGGTCCGCCGGTCTGGCTGGCCCGTTCATGCTGGAGGAGGCGCTTGCCCACCGTCCAGCCTTTGTCGACTTCGCCGAGCAGATCGTCCTTGGGCGCCGTGGCGTCGGTGAAGAATGTCTCGCAGAACGGAGAGGCGCCGGAGATCAGGCCGATCGGCCGCGTCTCGACGCCCTTCTGGCGCATTTCGATGAGGAGAAAGCTGATCCCCTCGTGCTTGGCCGCCTGCGGGTTGGTGCGCACCAACGCCCCGCACCAGTCGGACCACTGGGCGCCGCTGGTCCAGGTCTTCTGACCGTTGACCAGCCAATGGTCGCCCTTATCCTCACACTTCATCTGCAACGCGGCGAGGTCCGAGCCGGCGTTCGGCTCTGAGTAGCCGACGCACCAGCGGACTTCGCCGCGGACGATCGGCGGGATGTGCCGGCGTTTCTGATCCTCGGTCCCGTAGTCGAGGATCGTCGGACCGATCATGGTGACGCCCATGCCGGCCAGCAGCGGGTTGAAGGCCCCGATCCGGGCCATCTCCTGCTGCAAGACCCGGGCCTCTTCCTTTCCGAGACCGCCGCCGCCGTATTCCGCCGGCCAGATCGGCGTGCCCCAGCCCTTGGCTCCCATGCGTTGCTTCCACAGCGCGAAGTCACCGCCCGCCGGACCGCCGTCCATGACCGCCAGGGCCGAGACGCCCACCAGCGAGGTCGGGAAGTTGGCCTCCAGCCACGCCCGCGCCTCGGCGCGGAATTCGTCCAGTCTCGTCGCCACGTCCATCACGCTTCCATCACCTTGGCGGGTCCGAAGCGACTAAAGCACCGCCCCGCCTGGTCGCCAACGGTGACGCCAGGGCACGCGGCCGGGCTCAGGCGGCCGATTCGGCGCCCAGCCCAACCACCGCCAGCGTATGAATGGCGATCATCCGCTCCTCGTCGGTGGGGATGACGCGGACGGTCACGGCGCTCTTCGGCGTGCTGATCACGGGCGCATTGGCAGCGTTCGCCGCCGGATCGAAGTCGATGCCGAGCCACGCCAGACGCTCACAGACCCCGGCCCGGACTTCGGCGTCGTTTTCACCGATGCCGGCGGTGAAGACCAGGCCGTCGAGGCCGCCCAGCGTGCTGAGCAGCGCCCCGGCCTCGCGCGCGATCCGGAAGACGAAGAGCTCGACGGCGTTCCGGGCGTCCGGCGCGGCGCTGGCCTGTACCGCGCGCATGTCGCTGGAGACGCCGGAGACGCCGAGCAGCCCCGAACGGCGGTAGATCAGGTCTTCGATCTTGGCCGCGTCGAAGTCGAGGCTCTGCATCAGATAGAGCAGGACACCCGGATCGAGCGCGCCGCAGCGCGTGGCCATCATCAGGCCGTCGACGGCGGTGAAGCCCATGGTGGTGTCGAGGCTGCGGCCGGCGCCGAGAGCGCAGAGGCTGGCGCCGGCGCCGAGATGGGCGGCGATCACGCGACCAGATGCAAGCCGCGGGTCGAGCGCCTCCAGGCGGCGGGCGATGTATTCATAGGAGAGGCCATGGAAGCCGTAGCGGCGCACGCCCTGGGCGTCGAGTTCGGCGGTGAGGGCGAAGCGCGTCGCCACGCGCGGCATGGTGCGGTGGAAGCCGGTGTCGAAGCAGCCGACCTGAGCGAGCCCTGGCCGCTCGGCCCAGACGGCGCGTACGGCGGCGATATTGGCCGGCTGGTGCAGGGGGGCGAGCGGCGAGAGGGCGTCGAGTTGCGCCAGGATTGCCTCGTCGAGCCGGACCGGCGCAGCGAAGGCGGCGCCGCCATGAACGATGCGATGGCCGACGGCGGCCAGGCGGTTGGACCCAAGATGGCCATCGACCCATTTCAGAAGCTCGCCGAGGAAGGCGTCGTGGCCATGCCCGGCGCCCCCCGGCCAGCGCTTGTCGGCGAGGATCGCGGCCCCAGCGTCGCGCACGATGAGGTGGGGCGCGGCGCCAATCCCCTCGATCTGACCGCGGGCGACCAGCGCCAGCTCACTGGCGGCCTGGAAGAGCGCGAACTTGAGGCTCGAGGAGCCGGCGTTGAGGCAGAGGATCGCCTCGCTCACAGAGCCAGCGCCGCGAGCTGGGCCGCGCGCACCAGAAGCACGGCGGCAGCGCAGGATGCGACACGCGTGGACTCGGAATCGGCCCGGCTGGTGAGGATGATCGGCACGCTCGCGCCCAGCACGATGCCAGCAGCTTCGGCGCCGGCCAGGAAGGTGAGCTGCTTGGCCAGCATGTTGCCGGCTTCGAGGTCTGGCACGAGCAGGATATCGGCCTGCCCGGCGACCTCGGAGACGATGCCCTTCTCGCGCGCCGCTTCGACGCTGATGGCGTTGTCCAGCGCCAATGGGCCATCGAGCAACGCGCCGGTGATCTGGCCACGATCGGCCATCTTGCATAGCGCCGCCGCCTCCAGCGTCGAGCGCATCTTCGGGTTCACGGTCTCAACGGCGGCGAGGATCGCCACCTTTGGAAGATCGATCCCGATCACATGCGCGAAGTCGATGGCGTTCTGGACGATGTCGAGCTTGGTCGCCAGGTCCGGCTCGATGTTGATGGCCGCGTCCGTGATCAGCAGCGGCTTGGGATAGGCCGGCGGATACATCAGGTAGACGTGGCTAATGCGTCGGGCGGTGCGCAGACCGGTTCCGTCCGCCACCACAGCCGACATGAATTCATCGGTATGCAGCGAGCCCTTCATCAGCAGCTGGGCCTCGCCGCGACGGACCAGCGCCACCCCCTCGGCGGCGGCGGCGTGGCTATGCGCTGTGGGCAGCAGGCGGAAGGGGCTGATGTCGGCGCCCACCTCTGTGGCCGCGGCGCGGATCTTGGCTTCAGGCCCGACAAAGATCGGGGCGATGAGGCCGGCGGCGGCCGCGTCCATCGCCCCCTGGATGGAGGTTGGATCGCAGGGATGGACCACGGCGGTGGTCGCCGGAACGCCGCCTTGCGCCCGTTCGATGAGCTCGGCGACGCCGTGACGACGAGTGGTCGCGCCCTTGTCCATCGCTTCAGCGCTCCCGAATTCAGGCCCCGGCGCGCCGATGGCGCCGGCGTGGCCCCCAGGTGAACACTGTCACCCCGCCCTTGTTGAGACGCCTAGCTTATAGGCTGAAGGTCCAGACGCGATGTGATGCGTTTCTGTTCCGGGGACGAAAAAACACTGCGGATCCCATCCGACGTCATGTCGAACCAGCGAGGCGCCCGAAATGCCGGACCTTCCCCAATCCGACGATCCTCCGACAGAGGAAACAGAGGACCCCGACGTCAAGCATGGCGGCGCCCAGCCGGTTCTGTGGGCCCTGCTCGGACTCTTGCTGATCGGCGCCTTCGTGCTTGCGCTTCAGGCCCATTGGTTTGGTGGCAATTGGTTCAGCGGCTGAGCCCGGGGATCAGGCTTGCGCCGGAATCCGCAGCATGAGCGCCGAACGCTTGCACTGGGCGACGATCTCGCCCCTCTGGTTGATGGCGCGGTGGGCGAAGAGCACGATGCCGTTCTGCGGCCGCGACCGGCTCTCGCGCAGCTCCAGCACCTCGGTCTCCACATGCAGGGTGTCGCCGTGGAACACCGGCTTGGGGAAGCGCACCTCGTCCATGCCGAGGTTGGCCACGGTGGTGCCGAGCGTCGTCTCGCCTACCGAGATGCCGATCATCAGGCCGAGCGTGAACAGCGAATTGACGATGCGCGCGCCGAACTCGGTGGTCTTGCCGTACTCCTCGTCGAGGTGGAGCTGAGCAGGGTTGTGGGTCATCGCCGTGAAGAAGACGTTGTCCGCTTCGGTCACGGTGCGGCGGATCGGGTGATGAAACACCTGTCCGACGGAAAATTCCTCGAAATAGAGTCCGGCCATGGGACATTCTGGTTATGACGGTTTGGGGCGGTCGGGAAGCCTCACCGCTTGGGAGCCGCCGCCTATGGCCAAAAGACCGCCCTTGATCGTCGGCATCGGCGGGACGACGCGGCCTGGCTCGACCAGCGAGCGGTTGATCCGCGCAGTGCTCGATCTGGCCGAGGCCGGGGGCGCGCGGACCCGGCTGTTCGCCGGCGCCGATCTGGTCCGCCTGCCGCATTTCACGCCGGGCGCGGCGGAGCGGACGGCGGAGCAGGCGGCGTTGGTCGAGGCGGCGCGCGAGGCCGATGGGGTGGTCATCGGCACGCCCGGCTACCACGGCGGGGTCTCGGGTCTGGTCAAGAACGCCATCGACCAACTCGAAGACCTGCGCGACGACGCCCGCGCCTATCTCGACGGGCGGCCCGTGGGCCTGATCGTCACCGCCGGCGGCTGGCAGGCCTGCGGCGTCACCCTGTCATCGCTGCGCGACGTGGCCCACGCGCTCCGCGGCTGGCCGACGCCGGCCGCCGTGCTGGTCAATTCGAGCGACTTCATCGATCGCCCGCTCGAAGATCCCCTGGCCCCCGGCCCGCTGCGCGAGTCGATCATGCTGATGACCGGTCAGATCCTCTCGCACATCGCCGCCCACGCGCGCCGGCCAACCTAGCGGGATGTCGTCCTAGGCCGGCTTGGAAAGCGTACGGTGGAACGTCCAGCGGGAACCGGTCCAGACCAGAACGGTCACCGCCGCATGGGCGACGACGACCAGGCATTGGACGCACGAGAGGCCGACGAGGCCGTAGCCGAGGGTCACGGCAACCCACCAGGAGAGCGGCAATTGCGCCAACCATTGGCTGGCGAAGGCGATGCCGGCCGCCATCCGCGTCGCCCCCGCGCCTCGCAGCGAAAACGAGAGCACCTGCGCGGTCGTCTGCGCCGCGATGCTCAGCCCGACGATCCGGACCGGCCAGACGGCGATCGCCAGCGCCGCCGGATCGCGCAGGAAGAGGCCGAGCATCGGCCGCGTGGCCAGCAAAGCCACGAGCGTGAAGGGCGCGCTACAAACAAGCCCCGCGGTTGCCGCGCGCCAGCCCCAGCGGCGGGCTCCTGACGGGTCGCCGCGCCCCAGCGTCTGACCGACGAGGGTGGCTGACGCGACGCCGATCCCCACCGCCAACTGCGCCGGAACGGTCGCCAGCGTGATCAACACATTGGTGGCGGCGACGGTCGCGACGCCAAGCCGAGCCACGATCAGGTAGGCGACGATGAAGCCGAGCTGCGACAGCGCTTGCTGCACGCTGATCGGCCAGGCGAGGGCCGCGACCGACCCGAAGCCGCCGGCCTTTGGCTGCGCGCGCAGGAAGCCGGGAATCGCGCCAGGGCGCGCAGCCAGGGCGAGCTGGAGGCATCCGCCGACGGCGCATGCGACGGTGATCGCCAGGCCTGCACCCGCGCCGCCGAAGGGCGCGACCGGCCCAACGCCAAACACCAGGGCGTAGGTCGCTGCGACCTGCAGCGGAGCGAGGAAGGCGGTGGTGGCGAAGGCGATTGTCGGGCGCCCCGAGCCGATCCAGCAGGCGTTGATCGGAATCGTCAGCCCCAATAACAACACCGAGGGCGCGGCGGCCCTCAGCCACGCCGCGCCGATGGCCGCCCCCGCCCGATCTGGCAGCATGGCCGAGACCAGCGTCGGGGCGGCAAACCAGAGTCCTAGCGTCACTGTTGCGCCCAGCGGCAAGGTGATCGCGAGCGCGTCGATCAAGATTTGGCCGAGGAGGTCTGAGCGGCCGGCCCCCGCACGGCGCGAGACGGTCGCCTGGACGGCCGCGTCGACGCCGAACATCAGGGCGATGAGCACGCCGTAGATCGTCGAGGCCGCGCCGACACCGGCCAGCGTGGCGTCGCCGAGCCGGCCGAGGATCGCGGTGCAGGCGAGGTCGGTGGCGCTCTGCACCGCGAAGAAGGCCGTGAGCGGCGCGGCCAGGCGGCCGATAGCGGCGAACGCGCTCGGCGCTATCGGCCCCGCGGCGGTCGGTCCCAATTCGACGTCCACGCTGGCGACCATCGCGTCGTTTCCTTTGACGCCACCAACCTAGACGACCCCCTGATTGCGTCATATTGAAATGGGCTCATGGTTGAATTCGATTCCATGCAAATCAGGAAGGTGGACGGCGGCCTGTTGCTGATCTTCCGCGAGTTGCTGCTGCGTCGACGCGCCAGCGCGGTCGCAGGCCAACTCGGGCTCAGCCCCTCGGCCATCAGCCACGCGCTGACACGCCTGCGCGACGTCTTCGGCGACCCGCTGTTCATCCGCCGATCGCACGGTTTGGAACCCACCCAGCGCGCCATCGAGCTGGGACCGAAGATCGAGGCGGTGATCGGACTGCTGAGCGATGCGACAAGCGGCGAGGCGGGGTTCGATCCGGCCGAGAGCCATCGACGCTTCCGCATCGTCTGTGCCGACCACATCGCCACGCTGCTCGCGCCGCCGCTGGTGGAGATCTTCCGTCGCGAGGCGCCGAATGCGACCTTTTCGGCCCGCCCGGCCTACCTCACCCAGGCGCTGCGGGCGGTTCGCCGCGACGAGGCGGATGTCGCGCTGGGCGTCTTCGATCAGGCGCCGCGCGGCCTGGTTTCCCGACCGCTCTTCGAAGACGACTACTGCGTCATCGCCCGCGTCGGACACCCGACGGTGACTGACAAGGTGGACTACAAAACCTACGCCACCATCGGACATGTGTTCATCGGCAACCCGGACGGCCTGCTCGCCGATGAACCCTCGCTCGACGCCAAGGCCATGACGGCCAACTACGGCGAGCTGCCGAGCCCTGACGTCGTGCGCACCCACGCCTATCTCATTCAGTGGGAAAGCGTGATGCTGTTGGTCAGCGAGAGCGACGTGCTGGCCGAATGTCCGCGGCGGCTGGCGATGCGCTATGCGGACCGGCTCGGCCTCCAGATCCTCGAACAGCCATTTCCGCCGTTCCGCATGGCCGTGCAGGCCGTGCGCCGATCCGATGCGCCGGACGCGGCCGTGGACTGGCTGATGGAAAAGCTCGTCGGCATCTTTGCCTGATCCAGCTAGAGCGGGTTGAGCCTTCTTTGAATCGATGGATTCCCAAATCAGCTGAGGTCTGATTCAAGCTGTCTGCTGGGCGGGAGGCCAGCTGGCATGACCAGACCCTATTCGATGGATCTTCGCGAGCG